>Ga0228674_1001100_pt1 | contig 16635 bp, 10 predicted proteins | sample 1D_rmetaG_FD_189054 | JGI IMG/M metagenome (GOLD analysis project Ga0228674, IMG submission 189054) | Seawater microbial communities from Monterey Bay, California, United States - 1D_r | ecosystem: Environmental > Aquatic > Marine > Coastal | place: USA: California | collected 2016-09-26
TTGAGTCCAAAACCACCGAAAAACGAAAATGCCTTGAGTATTCCATCAAAGCATTTTTCACTTGTTGTATTTTCAACTGATCTTGAACTTCCGTTAAATGCATTAAGCAATTTCTTTCTGAATCATATTTGTAATTGTATCCGCCCAATCATCATCATCATTCAAACTTGGAACTAAATCGACCTTTTCTGATCCATCCCCATTTTCATGAGCTACTTCTTCATACTCCACTCCAATCTCATCCAACGTTTCCAAGCAATCAGCTACAAAAGCTGGTGAAAAGAAAAGTATTCTTTTCGCACCATCCTTCACTGCTTCTATTAAGGTATCTTCTGCATAAGGCTGAATCCATTCTTCCTTTCCTAAACGAGATTGAAAAACAACCTGATACCGATCCTTTGACATTCCTAATTTTTCCGCTATCAATCTAGTTGTTTGATAACATGCCGCTTTATAACAAAATCTTTGATTCGGATTATATTTCTCATGACACTTCATATCACAAGGCCCCACTTGCGCATGAGTTTTATTCAAATGACGTTGCGGTAGTCCATGGTATGAGAAAAATATCTTATCATAAGAAGATAAATCAAATGCCTTAGCTCTATCAGCAACGCAAGTTACGTAATCATCATTATCAAAGAAATCATTGATTACATTAATCTTCGGAACCACTTGCCACTTAGAAACCTCTTTAAAAACAGCTTCAATTGTTGAACCAGTCGTTGAAGATGAATACTGTGGATATAAAGGTAGTAATAATAATTCAGACACATTCTCAGCTGCAAATTCTGCCATTGCCTTTGAAAGCTCGGGCTTCTGATATCTCATTGCCAATTTAACAGAGTAATCCTCCCCTAACCTGGCTGCAACTTTTTTCACTAAACTTTGTCCATAAAGCAACAAAGGAGAACCTTCTTCTGTCCAAACCCTTTTATAAACCGCGCTTGACTTTCTTTTTCTAGTAGGAACGATAATTCCATTAACCAGTAATTTCCTTGGGACAATCGGAAAATCGATGACACGACCGTCCCCAAGAAATTCTTTTAAATATCTACCAACATCAGAAGGTTCCGGACTATCCGGCGTACCCAAATTCATGATTAATACACCCTTTTTCATATCCTATCAACCCTTGTCGGAGTATTTTGTTTATTAGATATGTAATGCTCTTTTACCAGTTGCCTCTAAAGCAGCCTCTTTAAAAGACTCCGTAAATGTTGGGTGAGCATGACAAATTCTTGCGATATCTTCAGCTGAAGCTCTATATTCCATTGCAACCACAGCTTCAGCAATCATATCTGCTACTCTTGGTCCAATCATATGAACTCCTAAAATCTCATCCGTTTCTTTATCAGCTAACACCTTAACAAAACCATCTAAATCCATAGATGCTCTTGCTCTACCACTTGCCTTAAAAGGAAATGATCCAGACTTATATTCAACACCTGCCGCTTTCAATTGCTCTTCTGTTTTACCAACAGCAGCAACTTCTGGCCATGTGTAAACAACACCTGGGATTAAGTTATGATCCATATGTGGTTTTTCACCCGCAATTGTTTCAGCAACAAAAACACCTTCTTCTTCAGCTTTATGAGCAAGCATTGCCCCTTTTACAACATCACCAATTGCGTAGATTCCCTCTACGTTTGTTCTCAAGTTTGAATCAACATCAACTCTTCCTCTATCATCAACCTTAACACCTGCGTTCTCCAATCCTAAACCAGCAGTATAAGCCTTTCTTCCAACAGATACAAGACAATAGTCTCCTTCCATTTCAACAATCTCTCCCTTTTTGTTTTCAGCTTTCACTAAAACTTTATCTCCAAGATTTTTAACTTCTTTAACTTTATGAGAAAGGTTTAACTTAAACCCTTGCTTCTTTAATACCTTCTTTAACTCTTTACCTAACTGAGCATCCATTGTAGGAATCAATGAATCCATATATTCTACAACAGTTACCTCAGCTCCTAAACGAGCGTAAACTGAGCCTAACTCCAATCCGATTACACCACCACCAATAACGATTAAGTGCTTAGGAACTTCTTTTAGCGTTAAAGCTTCTGTAGAAGAAATCACTCTCTTCTTATCAATCTCAATTCCAGGAATACTCGAAGGCTTCGAACCTGTCGCTATGATCGTATTCTTCGTAGTAATCTTTTCTTCTTTTTCTCCTTTAATGATGATTGTATTCTTATCTGCAAAAGAACCAACACCAGTATAAGTGTCGATTTTGTTCTTTTTCATTAAAAAATCAATCCCTCCTACAGTTTGAGAAATCACTTCTTCTTTTCTTTTCATCATTTGAGTCAAATCAACCTTTGGCTCATTGATTTTAATTCCATGAGTTGCAAAAGTGTGCTTTGCGTTATGAAAATGCTCAGAAGAATCTAACAATGCTTTAGAAGGAATACATCCAACATTTAAACAAGTACCTCCCAAAGAATTGTACTTCTCAATTAAAGCTGTTTTCATTCCTAATTGCGCACATCTAATTGCTGCAACGTACCCTCCAGGTCCTGAACCTATAATAACAACATCATAATTACTCATGGTATAAATCTTTTAATGATTATGTAAAAATACGAATGACGATTAACTGTCTAGACGAATCCTTTGATATTTTTTGACTTTTGAAACTAAGAATAAATAAACGACTAAAAGCAGACATAGCCTACCTAAAACATCACCGTATTTCGTAAAGAAGGTTAAGTGTGAATAAAGCTCTACTTCTTCATCAATTCTACCATCCACATCATAAAGTAATGATGCTTGTACTTTTCCATACGGATCAATTACTCCAGATATACCCGTATTAGCCGATCTTATTATACACCTTCTATTTTCAACAGCTCTTAATCTAGCATAATGAAAATGCTGCTGATACCCTGGTGTATCGCCCCACCATGCATCATTAGTAATGATTGAAAGTAAATTAGCTCCGTTCAGCACAAAATCAGTTACATACTCACCATATACCGATTCATAGCAAATAATAGGTGCAATTGCGACAGAATCCACCTTCATGACGGATCGCTCTTCTTGAGTCCCCAAAGTACCTGAAGCCCCTCCTAAGTCCATAGCTAAAGACCTCAAAAATGGCAAGCTTCCCAGAAAAGGAACTTGTTCAACACCGGCTACCAATCTTGACTTGTGGTAAATCTGCCTTCCATTATCGCTTAAAGCTAATGCTGAATTGTAGGCTTCATAATAACTCCCATCTCTCATTTCTCTAGCTGCAATTGGAGGAACACCTTCATACTGCATTCTTTTATGCGTAGAGATTCCAGTTAACCACATTTTAACTTTGTGCTTTTTACGCAGCTTATCAAAACTATTTATCAAATAAGACCTTCCGATATTCTCTTCCCATTCTCCTTTAGGAAAAGATGTCTCTGGTAGTAAAACTATATCAGGACTAAAGTTTTCCGATTTCTCAAAGGATAGCTTCCTCAATAGGGATTCATGCGTACTGTACTTAGATTCATCAAACTTATCCGTATACGGATCTATGTTTGGCTGAACTATTCGAACCTTTGTTGATCCGGTCGATTCAAAATCTTGATTGAATAACACTAAAGAGAATAGGATTGGAACTACCACCCTAAGAAGGTTATTAATCACAAAAGGAACATGTCCTATTTTCGTATCAGCATGCAAATACACACGTAGCCATTTATAAATACCAACGTTTACCAATAGAATCCATAAACTTCCGCCTCTAACTCCAGTGAACTCATAAAATTGATACAACAATGGGTAGGGTGATAAAGAGTTCCCTAAGAACAGCCAAGGCCATGATAAATCCCAATTAAGACTATGTAAATATTCCATAGCTATCCAGAAACCGATAAAGACTAAAGCATGAAATTTACTATCTAGTTTTCTTCTAACTCCATACTGAAGTGAAATGGTTAATGACATCAAAATCCCATTCACTATTATAGGAGCTAATAGGCCGGTTATTCCACCAGCGTTATAAATCCACCAAGACGTAATTAGATTAAAGACAGCAAAAACTAAAAATGATGCTAAGAATACTTTCCATGGCTTCACCTCATTCAATGCAGCTTTATCCAAGTAAATCAGCAAAGGAACGAAAGCAATGAATATAAGCAGAAATATACCGGTAGGAAACCAAGAAAACCCCAATAGTAAAGCACTAGAACTAAGTAAAAAAGGATTCGATTGAAATAGCTTTTTCATGAACTAAAGTTATCGCATGATATACAGCTTACCAAAGCCTTTGTGAAAATACTGATCTGCTCCTGAAGCCTTCTGATCGAAGGACTGTCCATTACTTCCAATGAAAACTTTATAAAAGTAAACACCATTGGCTAATCTATCTCCAAAATTATCTGTTCCATCCCATCTGTATTCGGTTACATTTCTTCCAATTTGTAAACTTCCAAGTTCTTCAATGGTAATCTCCTTCACTATTTTTCCGGTGATCGACATAATTTGAATGGAGAACTGATCTGGTATTTGACTTCCCGTTAAAGTAAAAACGAACTGAGTATAAGACGAAAATGGATTTGGATAATTAAGCACCCCAGTGACGGTCGATTCATTGATAACCTCAAAGTCGATTCGATAATCATACACTCCATCTTCTCCAGATCCAGAAATATTTGCAGATCGGTCCTTTCCTCTAACTAATAAAGTATAATCTCCATTTTGATCGAACACTGGATTAAATTCTATTGTAGCTTCATTATCAGGTAATGATGCAGGAGAAAAAATTAAATTTTGTGGATTCTCACTGGTTGAGAAATAAATACGTGTTGGCAATACAGAAATATCATCTGGATAAGTAACATACACTTCAAACAATGAAGTATCGTTCAATGCCAAAAACTCATTATCATCATCTAACTTTATTAATATACTTGGACTAGGAGATACTACATCTCCGTTCAATATATGAACACCATCAAAACTAACATCCAATAATGGATTCTCATTATCTGGAACTACTTCAAACTGCCAATTAGCTAAGTTGTTAAAGTGATATCGTTCAGCTTGCCATGCGGTTGGACCATCGTAAGGGTTTACTTCAATCCAAATAGAATTTACCCCGACCAAACCAAAAGTACTCAATGACAAGGTATCCGTCATAAACTCCCCAGCAAGAAGAGGTTCATACATAACAAATTCGTTTACCACTAAATTATTATCTCGATCCGTTAACCAGTATTTAACCTGGAGACTATCCATATCAGTGTTACTAATGTTCTCAACAGAATAGGTAAATGTATAATCAAAACCTTCTTGAGTAACTGAATCGGGCCTTGTCATACTGATTTGTGGATTTAAGGCAGCTTCAGGAACCTCATCATACAATACATGCCAATAATCCATTTGCATAGGCGTATTATTGGTCGTATCAACAAAACTGGCTTTAAGCTTCATATATGGATAAGCACTTGCATTGATTCGATCATTTAAATTTAGAACCGTTGCATTAATTACTGTTGAATCGAATATAGAAACTTCATTACCGGCTAAATCAACACCAATTACTTCTAAATTCATTGAATCATCTATAGCATTCTCCCCTTGTATCATATCTGCATCCCAATACAATTCACGCCAATCTGAAGAAGGACCAATAAGGGTCGAAATCATTTCACCTTGATTCCAGGTAGTTGCTACGGCTGTATCCAACTCAATAAAATCATTATAACCTCCTCCCATAACTGTTTTAGTCATTTCCGGAGATCCTTTTTTCCCAAAGAAAATTACGCTTAGATTTATATTTGGATTCCCAAGAGAATCAATTTGATAATTCGTTAATGTTGTATCTACTCCATATGAACCAAGAAGATCTTTTTCTTGATCAGTCCAGTTCTGCATTCCCACTCCCTTTCTAGTAAAATAAAAGAAAAAATCCCCTATAGCTGCGGAATCCAGAACATTAAAGACATTTTGATAATCATTCCTTAAATACATAAACGAATTAGTATTCCAACCATCTCTTACGATATTACCTGAACCAGGCAAATTCCATTGATTAAAATCATAATCATATACGGTCCAAGAATCTAAAGAACGACCATCAAGTACTCCAGTATGAATCCATGCCGCCGGACTTATCACTCCTGAATGTCTCTGTAAATTATCTACCCAATAACCAACGTTCCATATATTACTACCACCATATCTATTGGTTTTAATAAGAACTCTTTTTAAGTTGTCTCCAAATCCCCAATCGTATTGATTATAATTATACTTCAACAAATCCAAACTACTATTCTTGAATTGTCTGTAATGGTCTTGACCCCATCCTTGTTTGTCTATAATGTATTGAAATGAAGACTCTCTCCAACTGTATTGCCCATCATCAGTTTCATTTGTATCTAAACTTACTCTCCAGAAATACACCATTGAATCCGGACTTGAAGACAACAAAGACATCAAATCTGAATATGTATTAACGTCCCACTCAACAACTCCCCCGGATTGATTAACATGGTACTCTACAAAATGGCTATTACTATTAAACTCATCCGTAGTATCAATCTGAAACACAAAATCCTTACTTGGTGCGAAAACATCTCCTGTTGACGCGACTAAACTGGTTACCGGATTATCTATAACTGAATACTCATATGGATAAATTGGAATTAAACTACCACTAGATATTAATACAGTGTAGTTACTCAAGTTATTATTCACAACATTATCCAGTTCATCTATCTCCTCTAAAAAATCTAACTGAATATTTATATTGTTTATACCAATACCATTTATAAAATCTACAGGTAATCTTAATAAAGCTGTATCCTTATAATGAACATCGGTCATTTGAATCTGATAAGTCGTATCTGGAATTCCAACTCCAGGGTAAGATCTAGTAACACTAACCCAAAATGAAGTATCTATTGCTCTACCGATATTCGCTACTTCGATGGCTAAATCAAACGAATCTAATTCTGTCGTTACAACTGAAGGAACTGTATATACAGTAGGTGAAAGATTTGATGCATCTGAATAAACGGTATAATCGGGCTTCCTATGCATATTAACAACATAAGCCGGATCACCATGTAAATTCATTGTTAAAGCAGTATTCTTTGTTAGATCATTATTAGACTGAATTGCATCTATAGCTCTCACCATTCCAACTCCAACTCCCTCTCCGTATGAATCTCCAGAAAATTGTTCATAAAGGTTACTAACTAATTGATTTCCATAAGAAGCAATCGATACTGTTGAACTCGCTATAAAACCAATCCCTCCACGTTGCCCTGCAAGAACATATGTCTCGATCCCTGAACCGCTATATCTACCAAACATATTACCTACATTACAAGAAACCCCCATGTATAAGGGATTTTTACCCTCATTAGCATAACTATTTGGGTCATCGATTGCGTAATCAAAATTAGTTCCACTTGCATGCCCCATAAAGTTCATAATTGAAACTCCTTCTTCAATTACTCGTCTTAAAGAATCTCCTACGTCAACAGTCATAGGATTAGTATCATACTTTACAAATGTTTTCACATTCCCTCCATATAAGGTATCTTCAATAACATCCTTCATTTGATTTAAAAAGGTTACAAAAGTTTGTGACTCTTGTTGACTTGATCCTCCTGCAAAGTGAAGTATGTTTTTCATCCAAATTGCTGGCGATTGTGCCTCACAAGCAATCAACTTAGCTAAATAGTCATTTATCTGAGTTTCACTTAAACAGGCAATTCGACCTGTAGCCATTGAAGGTTTATAATCACCTAGAAAATTATTTTCCAATCCTGCGGTAAACATCTGGTCTGAACCAGGAGAACCGTAAGTTGGAATAAAATTATTTCCAATATTCCCCCTTGTACTTCTCGAAATCGTATAAGATCCATTGTCAAACACACCTTTTCCTATAAGTAAAAGGAATTCTGGATCAACTAGCCAATTTTCCTCTGCATACTGACAAAATCTTCTGATTCCATGTGGATGTCTAAATACTCCTTCACCAAATTGGTGATATATCTCTTCAACATCAACTACAATTGGAGTAAATCCTGTTGATTGTCTGTAAACCGAATAATCTAAAGCTCCTTGCAAATAATTACCATGCGTAAGAATTATATAATTGTGAGACAAAGAACTATAATCAAAAAACATTGCTGTATTCCCTTGAGTCCCCACGGGTTTAACATAATCTATATTTTTAATTAAACTTTCATTACTTATAAAACATTCCTTTTCGTTTCCTGAATTAGCAACTAGCACGAAAGGCGTTGCGGCATTTTGAACTATTATTTTCTTTCCATTTGTAATATCATAAAACAATGCATCTACTCCTTGATCATCATAACCGCTTAACTCTACGTATGACTTTCCTCCAACTTCATCATCTAAATATATTTTTAATTCGGTGTCATCGGTAAAATCGTTTTGATGATAATACTTTAAAGTTAAGTAAGCTACCGACCAAGTATCAATTGACGAAACATGAGTTGCATCACTATAAATCGTTATATCAAAAGTAGGGGTCAGACTTGTCATTGAACCAGTATGGTTAAATGTTACCATTTCTCTATTATCATAAAGAACATCTCCAACCAAACTACCATTAATCGTTATTTCCGTATTATGGTCTGGATTTGTAGCTAGGTCGTTTGATTGACCAATCAGAACTGTTTCAAACTCATATGTCAGACCACCTACAGTGCTAATATTACCAATATCAACCGCATGTGTCCTACCATTACCTTTATAATTCTTAGTACTTACAAAACCCTCTCCTTCCCCAAAACCTACTCTTTCAGTTCCAGCACTTGTTTGAGGCCCCATGTGATACTCTGTTTCAGTACCATAATTTTTTAACTCCTCCCTCTTATGATATGAAATGGGTGTCAACCCAGACGTATTGGCATCATTAACTACCTCATAACGCATATTACTAGTAGAGTTATTCCAAGTCACATAATACTTTATAGTATCGTTGTATATACTGAAAAATGGATTTACCTGATGTCTTGGGTCTTCATACAGTAATGAATCCAAATAACCATCGTTATGTTCTGCATAAAACTCCAAATAGTCATTGTCATCAAAAGAACCATCTGACTCACCCTCGATAAGGACATATTGCTCATCCCCACGTGCGAATAATTGGATATTTCTAGGATCTATATTATCCACATCCATACCAGCATCTTTCAACTCTTGCTTGCTTACTCGATAAACACCATCTTCAACTACAGGAAAATAATAATACTGTTGAGAGTAATTAATCCATTCATTACCATACTGACTATAAACAACAGTTGATAACAATAAGAATATGACAACAAGTATTTTCATTTACTTTTTATTGATTCCTAGATTAATAGAGAATATATGGGAGATCGGAGCCACAGATCCCGAACCTATGTTAGATAATGCATAATCTATTCTAGCATCCTTTAACTTCAATCCTACTCCAAAACTTGGCTCTAATAATGACGTATTGGAACCGTCTAATTCTAAGACTTTTTGATAATTTTTCGTTCCGAAACGCAAAAACACCATTTCCTTATAAGAGAACTCCGAACCAAATTTAGGATCTAAACTCAATACATCCCCAGCTATCAAAGTATTTCTACGACCATCTGTCGTCATGTCGAAGTCAATCTCAAACGATCCTTTTATATCGCTTGTAATATCCAATTCATAAGCAGCAGCAAAAACAAGCTTTGGTAATGTTACTTCAACCGAGTTTTGAGGAATCTCGTTCTCCGTTAAAGTAAATACTTCTTGTAAAGAAGACACATCAAAAGACCAAGCATTAAAAGTCGATGTTATATCTCTACCAACGAAAGCAAAAGTAAATGCTCCCGTTTTATACTTACCTGATATATCTATTCCAAATCCCCATGCATTTGCATAAGAACCTACTTTTCTCTTTATAATTTTAACATTACCTCCAACAGATAATCCTTTGATTGAACGATCCAAGTCTTTTGCATAAGACAACAAAAAAGCATTGTCAATAGCTGAAAAAGTACTTACCCTATCGTAATCTATATTTCCATTAGCATCCAATAAATCAGAAGTATCTGGGATATCATCTACGCCAAAACGCATGTAGCTTAAACCAACAGCACTCGTTTTATCAACCTTAGCAATCAATGACCCAAACTCATAATTCGCTAACCCGGCAAAATACTCTGCATGCATTAGACCAATATTCAAATTTGATTTATTCTCCAATATTCCTGAAGGATTCCAGTATGCGGAAAATGCATCATTGGAAGTTGCCGCATGTGCAGACCCCATACCTAGAGCTCTGGCACCAACACCAATGGAAAGAAACTCATTACTATACTTTGGTGCCTGTGACTGCACTCCTAAACACATAGCAATTAAAACAATAGTCAGAATAAACCTCATCATAGCTAAGATAGTTAGAATTTCAGCTTTAATCAAAAGCTCTAGTCATAACGTATCAATTTGTCGTTAAATTGCTTATTTTTCCGTAAATCATAGTATGTTAAAGTTCATCCCCAATCTACTTACTTTAGGAAACCTTTTTTGTGGTTGTTTATCCGTGATATTCATTTTACACGGTCAGTTAGAATGGATTCCTTTGTTAATAGGACTTGCAGCATTTCTAGATTTCTTTGATGGCTTTGCTGCTAGATTGTTAAAGGTTAGTGGTCCGTTAGGAAAAGAACTAGACTCTTTAGCCGACATGGTTAGCTTTGGATTGGTGCCTGGTTTAATTGTTTATCATTACTTAAGCATACAAGTCTCTGAATTACCACACTCTTGGCTGGCTTACTTTGGATTAATTATTACACTTGCTTCTTGTTACAGATTGGCCGCTTTTAATATATCAACGGATCAAAGCGAAGAGTTTATTGGAGTTCCTACACCAGCATCAACTCTTTTCTTTTTATCCTATCCATTATTGGGTCAATTTCAATCAGATAGTCACTTATTTACTTTAATTACAAACCCATGGATTTTAATGGGAATAACGTTAATATTCACCTATTTACTAAATGCAAAACTTAGACTTATTGCATTGAAATTTAAAGGATTTGCTTTTAAAGGCGATAATGTATTTAGATACACCTTAATATTCGGTGCTTTGCTAATTTTTGTGATTTTCAAATGGGAAGGTCTTCCAATCAGTATAGTCTATTACATTTTGCTTTCGACTATCAAAAGCGCGATAAAAAAAACATCACTTTCTTAAGATAAAATTTTGCCCTAAGTACACCTTTCTTACCTGTTCATCAGCAGCTAACTCTTCTGCTGTTCCTTGTTTCAGAATACTTCCTTCAAACAAAAGATAAGCTCTATCTGTAATATGCAATGTCTCTTGAACGTTATGATCAGTAATTAGAATTCCAATATTCTTTTCACGTAGTTTAGCTACAATAGACTGTATATCTTCAACCGCAATAGGATCTACACCAGCAAATGGTTCATCCAGTAAAATGAATTTTGGATCTACCGTTAAGCATCTTGCAATTTCCACTCTCCTTTTCTCTCCTCCAGATAAAACAGCTCCAAGGTTCTTTCTTACATGTTGTAAACCGAACTCATCCAATAAGCTTTCCATTTTAGCGTGACGCTCCTTTTTCGAAAGGTCAGTCATTTCTAGGATAGACATCAGATTATCCTCTACGCTAAGCTTTCTGAAGACAGATACTTCTTGAGGAAGGTAACCTATTCCCTTAAGAGACCTTTGATACATAGCACTATGAGTAATGTCTTCTCCATTAAAAAAGACTTTACCCATATCTGGACGAATAAAGCCTACAATCATAAAAAAGCTTGTCGATTTACCTGCTCCGTTTGGACCTAATAAACCTACGATCTCACCTTGACGAACCTCAAGAGAAACATCATTCACCACTTTTCTACCCTTGTACTCCTTTACTAGTCCTTCAACTTTAAGCATCTAATTCTCTTTTTTTCTCCATTCTCTTAGCAATGATAATACTTAACTCATATAGCACAACAATTGGAATTGCCACCAATACCTGAGAGAACACATCTGGTGGAGTAATAATTGCTGATAAAATTAAAGTAACAACAAATGAATGCTTTCTATATTTCTTCATAAAGGTTGAAGAAATCAATCCGATCTTAGCTAAATAATAGGTAACCACAGGTAATTCAAAAATAACCCCACAAGCCAAAGTTGAAGAAGTAATTGTACCCATGATTGAATTCATATCTATCATTTCTGCTATTCCAGCTGCAATTTCAAACGTTGCTAAAAAGTGAATCGCTAACGGTGAGATCATAAAGTATCCAAATGAAATCCCCATTGCAAAAAGAATTGTTCCAAAGAACACGACTCCTCTCGCTTTTTTAGATTCTTGCTTATGTAATGCTGGCTTGATAAATCTCCACGTCTCCCAAAATATATAAGGAAAAGCCAAAATGATTCCCCCTACAAAGGATACAATCATGGCAGCATAAAACTTTCCTTGAAGCTTAGTATTTAATAGCGTTATTTTCAATTCAGAAAAACAAAGTGCATCCTTATCTACCACATCAGGAAGCAATCCGCTTAGCCAAGCTGAAAACTGACAAAACCATCTGTAAGTATGAAAATCAGAATGTGTTGGAGCCAATAAGATTTGGTCCATCACGAAAACTCTATTCATAAAAATCAAAACAGCACCAACCATGATAGCAATTACCGATCGCATTAGATGCCAGCGCAACACTTCTAGATGATCTAGAAAAGACATGTCTGATTTATTCTTTTTTCCAGCCATTATAATATCCCCTCGTTTAATAAGTCATGAAAATGAACGAAGCCTTTAAACCTTGCTAAGTCATCCACCACCAAAATTTGAGAAATGTTGTGTGATTTTATCATATCAGCAGCCACCGTCGCCATTTCAGATTGAACAATCTGTTTTGGTGAACGCATCATTATATCCGAAGCCTTCAGAGATGAAATCTCTACATCTTTTTCTAACATTCTTCTGATATCACCGTCAGTAATTATACCTTTCAATTCATTCTCCAATACAACCGCAACTGCTCCTTGCCTGTTAGAACTTATCGCAATAATTACTTCTTTTATTGATGTACTTGGACCAACTACTTGATTTCCTCCTGAAGAAATAACATCCTCAACTTTTAAATAAAGCTTCTTTCCTAAAGCACCACCCGGGTGATATTTAGCAAAGTCTTTTGCTTTAAAACCTCTTAGTTCCAATAAAGTCACCGCTAATGCATCTCCTAATGCTAATTGAACCGTTGTTGAAGAAGTAGGTGCTAAATTATTAGGGCAAGCTTCTCTTTCCACTCCTGAATAAATCGGAAAGTCAGATTCATTCCATAAGAAAGACTCCTGATTTCCTGTAAAAGCGATAATTGGATTTCCTCCATCCTTAATTAAAGGAACAAGGTATTTAATCTCTGGTGTATTCCCACTGTTACTAATGCAAAGTACAATGTCATCCTGCTGGATAATACCTAAATCTCCATGTATCGCATCAGCTGCATGCATGAATACAGAAGGAGTTCCTGTTGAATTTAACGTTGCAACGATCTTCGCTGCAATGTTTGCGCTCTTCCCGATTCCTGTTATAATCAGTCTTCCTTTTGCATTAACCACAGTTTTAACTGCATTAACAAAATCATCTGCCAAAAAAGATTTAGCTCTCAAAAGCGACTCACTCTCAATCTCTAAAGTAAACTTGGCCTTATTTAGTATCTCTTTATCTGTTAACAAAACTGTTGATTAAATACTGTAATTAACTTGAAGATTCGGCAACTTTATTTCACGTATACCTTATATTCGTATAAGGGCAAAAGTATCAATTTTTAGCAAAACAAAAGGAATGAACACGGTAGATGCATCCTACAAAAACAGTCTGAAGGAATATTTTGGTTTCGATCAATTTAAAGGGAAGCAAGAGGAGATAATACATTCCTTAATGGAAGGTAAGGATACCTTTGTATTAATGCCAACTGGTGGTGGTAAGTCTTTGTGCTATCAATTACCAGCATTAATGCAAGAAGGTACAGCGATTGTTATCTCTCCATTAATTGCTTTAATGAAGAATCAAGTAGATGCTATTAGGGGTATTTCTACGGATAATTCTATAGCTCATTTCTTAAATTCTAGTTTAAGTAAAAAGGAATCAGACCAGGTTAAAGAGGATGTAAAAGCAGGTAAAACTAAACTTTTATATGTAGCTCCAGAATCTTTAACGAAAGAAACGAATACTGCTTTTTTAAGAAACATTACGATTTCTTTCTATGCTGTTGATGAAGCTCACTGTATTTCTGAGTGGGGACATGACTTCAGACCAGAGTATAGAAAAATCAAACAGATTATTAAAAACCTGAACCCTGCACCTGTTATAGCTTTAACGGCAACAGCAACACCAAAGGTTCAACAGGATATATTAAAAACATTAGGAGTTGAAGCTGCTAATGTTTTTAAATCGTCTTTTAACCGTGATAATCTTTTTTATGAGGTTCATCCGAAAGACAACGTAAACGAAGACATCACTAGATTCATCAAACAAAATGCTGGTAAATCTGGTATTGTGTATTGTTTATCTAGAAAAAAAGTGGAAGAACTGGCACAAGTCCTTCAGCTAAATGGAATAAAAGCACTCCCTTATCACGCTGGTTTAGAAGGGACCAAAAGAGCTGAAACTCAAGATAAATTCTTGATGGAAGATGTAGATGTGATTGTAGCAACGATTGCATTCGGAATGGGTATTGATAAACCTGATGTTCGTTTTGTGATTCACCATGACATTCCAAAAAGTTTAGAAGGTTATTATCAGGAAACAGGTAGAGCTGGAAGAGATGGTGGTGAAGGAAAATGTATTACCTACTACTCTTATAAAGACATTGAGAAGCTTGAAAAATTCTTAATGGGTAAGTCCAATACAGAGCAGGCTTTAGGAAAACAATTACTTCATGAAATGGTTTCCTTTGCTGAGTCTTCAGTTTGTCGAAGAAAAATCATACTTCATTATTTCGGTGAAGATTATGATGCTAAAAAGTGTGACAAAATGTGTGATAATTGCCATAATCCAAAAGAGCAATTTGAAGGACAAGAGTATCTTGTTAAGTGCTTGGAGGTGGTTAAAGCCTTAAAACAAAAGTACAAGCCAAATCACGTTAGTGATATGCTTACTGGTTATATGTCTATCGATGTAAAGAATTACCGTCATAATCTTTTAAAGGTTTTCGGAATTGGTCAAGAGAAAGATGGTAAATTCTGGAATGCTATAATCAGACAAGCTATTGTGAATGGTTATGTTGATAAGGATATTGACTTATACGGTGCTTTAAAGCTTACTGAAAAAGGATCTCAATTTTTAGAGAAACCTTATTCTATCAAGTTTACACAAAACCATGATTACGATCAGATTTCAAAAGAAATTAAAATAGCTCAAAAACAAGGTTCTTCAACAGATGAAACCTTATTTAAGATGCTAAAAGACTTAAGAAGAGATATTGCTAAACGAATGGATATTCCTCCTTTTGTCATATTTCAAGACCCTTCTTTAGAAGACATGTGTGTTAGATACCCAATTAAGCAGGAAGAATTGCTGAATGTAATGGGGGTTGGACAAGGAAAGGCTAAAAAGTTCGGTGATGAATTTCTTCAGTTGATTGGTAGATATGTTGAAGACAACGAAATAGAAAGACCTAATGACCTGATTGTTAAATCAATGATCAATAAATCTGGTCTAAAAGTATACATCATTCAAAGTGTTGACAGAAAGCTTTCTTTAGAGGACATTGCTGAAAACAAGAGAAAGTCTTTAGAAGATGTTCTTTATGAAATTGAATCAATTGTTGCTTCAGGTACAAAGCTGGATTTGGATTACTACTTGGAAGATCAAGTTGATGAAGATAAAATTGATGATATCTATGATTACTTCTCAGAAGCAGAAACGGATTGTATTCAAGCTGCTTTAGAAGAACTTGGTGAAGATGAATTCAACGAGGAAGAAATTCGCTTGGTTAGAATCAAGTTTATGAGTGAAATGGCTAATTAGACTGCAAGTAGTCTTTTAGTCGTTTTGTAAACAAACGTTTTCCATCAGGATTTAGATGTCCATGATCTGCAAAGTATTTATTGCCTTGAAATAAACTACTTGTATCTCTGTATACTTTTAATCCTCGATTCGTCAAAAACTCATAAAAGGCATCGTTTCTTTTTGTTCTATTGGGAAGGACTAAAAAAAGCACGTTTATACCTTTATTTTGAATCTTATTGTAAGACATTTCAAATGCTTGTAGATAACTCTGATTAATCATCGTATCATGGAAACTCTCCATAACCTCGAATTCAACATCCGAAGTAAACTTCTTGTTCAAATCTCCATCTCCTTGTGAATTGACAGGCCCTTTAACTCCATTTATCAGCTCATAGTAAGACACAGGAATATTCTCACTGTACTTATAAGATTTAAGGACAGAAGCGAGGAGTTCACTTTTGTTATAGAACTCGCAAACAGACTTATTAAGTCTGTCATCATCTACAAAAGGTGTAAACAAATCTACTCTATCTCTAAGTGCTTTATTATCAAAAAAATAATGATCATCATCCAAAACCCAAAGAATTGTTTTTGGCTGATGTTTGTCTAATAAGAGATCTACAATTCGTTTATGAAATATAGAATTAGAGCCTTTAAAACATAA
>Ga0228674_1001106_pt1 | contig 16579 bp, 16 predicted proteins | sample 1D_rmetaG_FD_189054 | JGI IMG/M metagenome (GOLD analysis project Ga0228674, IMG submission 189054) | Seawater microbial communities from Monterey Bay, California, United States - 1D_r | ecosystem: Environmental > Aquatic > Marine > Coastal | place: USA: California | collected 2016-09-26
AGAATTTCGCCGATCAGTTGTACAAGTAGCTTTCACGCGTGAAAGTCGGAAACAGATAACTAAGCAATTCCGTGAAGATGCAGTCCGTGGCTGAACACAAACGCGTTCTTTCACGCGTGAAAGAACCTTACGGAGACCAGCGTGATTCACGCGTTCTGCCACCTGCTGCCACCAACAGAAAAACGTTACCCGTCCCGCGCGACTGTGCACACTCCGACTTCAGATGCACATCAAACTGGGCGATTTACCCACGGCACGTGCCAGTCCAACGAGCCGAACTTTCACGCGTGAAAGTGAGAACCCTCCTTGAGCCACGCACCCGGATCATTTCATTAAAAAACCGACACGGCGCCTCCTTGGCGAACCTGGAACAGAAAATCGATATAGGGGAAAGACAGAGTACGTCCAGACTGTCGGCTAGAAAAACAATGCCCTTCAGCATGGAAGCATGGCGAAATAAGCGAACTTTCACGCGTGAAATTGGCTAACTGCCGGGGCACGCCCAGCTATTCTGTCTAAGCTAAAGTATCCGCGCAAGGCGATAAAGTAAAAACACGGGAGCCAAAGCAGCTCTCTCGTCCGGACTTTCACGCGTGAAAGGCGCTGCACTTATTCGACATTGCGGACCATTCTCGCTAGGCATCTTAGGCATCTTTCACGCGTGAAAGAATTAGTCTGCCGCGGGTACTTGGCACAACATCAAACGCTCACCACTCTAACCAACAAACGCGCCATACGCGTCGCGATAAAGCATCTTTCACGCGTGAAAGCCGTTAGTCTCGCTGCTCTGCTCAACTAACCAATCTTCTTGAATTCGCTTTGGTAAATTTGCTTAAAAAATATCTGCTGTAATATAATTTCGCAATATTAAATAAACAAACTTGTGAGGGAAATTATGTCCGCATTGATCATCGGTGTATTCAACCAAAAGGGTGGCTGCGGTAAAACCACCACATCTGTCCAGCTCGCAGGGACTCTTGCATTGCGGGGAATTCGAACCCTGTTGGGTGACCTCGACAAACAGGGCACAGCATCGGTGTGGAGTGCTTCTGCCGGCGTTGAAAATCCTTTTCCAGCGACAGTTGTTTCCTTAGCGGCCATGGGGAAAAACATGGTCGGCGAAATTCAGAAGCTTGCGCCAGACTACGACGTGATTTTGATTGATTGCCCGCCCGCTATTGATTCCCCGATACCTTGGGCAACACTGCTCATCGCAGATCTTGGAATCATTCCTGTGATCCCTGTCATGGACAACGTATGGGCGACTGAGAAGGCGAAAGAACTTGCGGTCAACGCACTGGCTCACAATCCGACGTTGAAGACCTACTTCCTGATTTCTAAAATGGGGCGGGGGCAGGTATACGAAGCTTGCCTCGCAGAGCTGCAAGAACAAAATCCTGAAATACCAGTTCTAAAGTCACGAATCTCGTCGCGTAACGCTTACCCTGAGAGTCAGATCTTCGGATCGACAGTGCACGGTCTTCCGAAAAAGACAGGCGGGCAAGCAGTCATAGAAGTCGAAGCGCTTGCTGATGAAGTTTTGGAGATTTTGAAATTTAAGAAAGTGAAGAAAAATGGCTAAACGAGACTTGCGCGCAGCGCTGAATAAGTCCCAAGCAAATATCGCCTCTACGCTGGGTGCCCCTGACCGTTTCGCGTCTGCAGCCAAAACATTGGAATCGCAACCGACTGGGTTCCACGATGCAGCGGCCCCGATCGAAAACGTGTTGGTATCCAGTTCACCGAAATCTCCGGACGAGCCGTATGAAGTAGAAGTCCCCCCAAGTGAGGTTCAAGTCAATCCTTACAACGCGCGACGGATCTATCGGCAAGATCGCGTGCTGGCCCGCGCCCAGAGCATCGCAGCACTTGGTCAGCAGACTGCCTGCCTTGCAACGGTAAGAAACGGGCAATATGTTCTCGCGGATGGAGAGTACCGCCTGAGAGCATGCAAACATTTAAAAAAACCGACCATTCGACTGCGTGTTCTTCCAGGCCTTACGGATGCTGAGCTCTATAAGCACTCCTACGATGCAAACGAGGAACGGGAAGCTCAATCACCTCTTGATGATGCCTTCGCTTGGAAACAGTTGCTCGATGATGGCATTTATCCGAGCGAAGCAGCGTTAGAGCCCGTCGTAAATAAGTCGGCTCCAACGATCAATAAAACCATTCAGCTGTTGAAGTTGCCAGGATCGATCACGGAACTGATCAAGCAGAGCAGCGATCCGTCCAAATTCTCGTTATCGGCACTATATGAACTGGTGCTGTATATGAATGCTGCGGGTCCGCAAGGCGAGAAAGACGCGTTGGCTTTGGCCGAAAGACTTGGGCGGGAAGAGATAGGGCGGAAAGAAATCACCGAAGCACGCCAAAAGATCTCCGAACCGAAACAACGTAAGACAAAAGAGACACCGCGACAGTACAAAATTCCCATGAAAGACGGGGAGGGCACTGGTTCGGCTGGGTTCATTAAGGAATTTAACTCGGGGAAGGTCGCCTTCGAAATCACTATCCTGGATGCGAAAGAGCGGGAAAAATTAATGGACGAACTGCGCGAGCGTTTTAAGGCCCAGTAAGTCCAAAGGTGAGACTTTACGGGAACCATGTGTCGAGGGGCTTTAATGTCCCTCGTTCTCATTTGGAGGTCCCGATGGAGAGGCCTGCGCGGTAAAAGCTTTCGGCTGTCGGATGACAAAAGTGAATACAAAAAGAGCTCTGCAGTGCCCAATAACACGCAAGAACGCGCCTTGAATGTAAAAAGGTGAGCTTTTTCAGGAAGTATTCAACGATAGGTGAGCTTTTACAGGGACCGGACTCATCCATTTAGAAACAAAGACTTATTGCTGACAACGCAAGTAATTAGTGATGTGATTTAAGCGAAAGGTGAGACTTTGCAGGAACTGAAGATCGCCAAGTCCTTCGGTTTTGGGCATTTTCTTTTAAAACACCTCTGATAGATGGGTGTTGAGTATGTTGAATAAGACACTTGGAAAGGTTAACAACGTTAACGGCACCGGAAAGTCGCGCTATATAAGGGTTTCAAGGCTGTATGGTGAGATCCAACGGGGAGTTAGGTGAGAATTTACAGGGAGTTAGGTGAGGACAAACGGGAAACTTGCTCACCTTAGGTGAGGGTATACGGTAAGTTGGGTGAGTGGATACGGGATATAAGGTGAGAACTTGCAGGGAGAGGGGTGCAAGTCCTTCTTGTACGCGGGCCTGACCCTCCTAAAGGTGAGAGTTTACAGGGACTATTCGCCGGCGGTTAATTAAGGTGAGAGTTTACAGGAACCGGTCTAAGGCGGCAGATAAGTACTGACTCGTAGGGGAGCGAAGGGTGAGAGTTTACAGGGACCTAGTCCATTTCCCCGGAAGGAAATTTCGAAAAGTGAGATTGAACGTTGATTTGTTCTCACCTTTAGCGCATCATTGTTGCCACGGACAAGGAACTACGTGGATAAATCAAGTAAACGAGCTATAGCACCATTCGACGACTACGCTCAAGGCGTCTCTGAATCAAGAGAACTGCGTAAGTCGAACGAAGCTATTGGTCTGCGAGTTAGAAAGGGCAAGTTAACACTTCTGTCGAGGAAGATGTTCAACGTCCTGATGCACCATGCCCAGAAGCTAGGCAGTCCTGGTCGAAATGCGCCCGTCGTGACAGAGGCAAACAAAAAATACTTTTGGGTTCCCCTCGCAGATCTTGCAAGAGACGCCGCATACGAATCGAACGACACAAAACGGCTCAAGGAATACCTCCAGGAGCTCAAGGACATCCGAATCATCTCGGAAGATAACGTCCAGTGGACGTCCCAGTCGCTCCTTTCCGCATTTACATTGGCCAATCCTAATGGCTTGAAATCCCGTGGTGGTCAGATCTGGGTAGGTTTCGCATTTCCGCCCGAAGTCGAGGCGGCTGTTATGCGACCTGACCAATACACAAACCTGGCCTTCGTTTACCAGAATCAGTTTCGTAGTGGCGCCAGCCTGGCTCTCTACGAAATATGCCGGCGTTTTTTAACGAACCCTTCGCAGCTCACCGCACGTCTTCCCTGGACGGAGTGGTTTGACTCCGTGAGTGGCAATCCAGCCGGCCAAGGATATCCGGAATACAAAATCGCCAAGCGGGACACATTCAAGCCGGCCATCGCCGAAGTGAACTCAGTCACTGACATAAACATCGAGCTGATCGAGCACAAACTGGGACGACGTGTATCCGAGCTGCAGTTCAGGGTGAGGAAATCGGATCAAGCGGTCATTGAGTTTCCAGCTCCACCTGTTGTTGATGGTGAGCTGCTGGAGCGAGTTATCCGCCTCGGATTTTCTGAAAGAGATGCGTCGGATCTAGTAGCCACGAATTCGGAAAACAAGATCATCTCTACACTGCAACTGGTAGAAGAACGGATGGCCAAGAAGGGGGCCGAAGCCCTCAAGCAGCCAGCGGCTTATTTTAAGTCCGCGCTCAAAAACGACTGGGCGCCGGCGGTTCCTAAGCTTGAAGCCCCGAAGATCAAACCGAAGGCCAATGTTGAGACACCTGAAGAGGTGTTTCAGCGTTACCTCGCACACCGTTCGAAGGAAGCGTTCAGTCTCTGTACTGATCTGGAGCCCGAGGAACAAGATCGTCTCATCGACGAATTTAAACAGCAATGCGGATTGCCAATGAAAATTCGTAAAGATGGGCTTAGGTCCAACGTTTTCCGGTCGGACTTCTCAATGTGGTACGCCCATAAGCTTTGGGGTGAGCCATCGCACCAGGTGGTTCTCGAGTTCGCGCTATCGAATCCCAAAGCACACATTGAATCCTAGGTGACAGCGTAAGTCATCGCACCTGACCCGATTGCCATTAGGAAATTACTGCAATTAACAATCCCAGCAGTCTCTCCCCGAAAAGCCTTTGTTTGGCGGCTCTTCGGGTTCGGAGAGGGGAGGGTAAAATTTAGGTTGCGGTGTTCTGTGATAGGAGATATTTTTATAATAAGCGAACGTTAATTTCATCTATTTCTATTTGGTAAGTATGGGCGAATTCAAACCTGTAGACTTATTTGCGACCCGTCGAGATTGGGATGAGAACCCACGCGAAGCATTCCGCGCGTATGTGGGTTCAATCGAGTTCGTCCAAGCAGGAAAACGGGGTAAAAGCGACGCGGATACCATCAGGGAGTCATCTGCAGCCGTCTATATCTCGATGTTCGAAAGATTCATGACTTGGATTGAGACCCGGAACAAGTCCTTCACAAGCGTTACACAAGAAGAAATTAAGGAGTTCCTGGACCTTCGTGACGAGAATGGGAAAACGCGCCTTACGAGCAAGATTCGGATGGTCTATGTACGGCTCCTCGAGCGTGCCTATGAACACTTGAAGGTCGATTCAAATCCGGCTAAGAACCTAGCCGTTGGTCGAGAAGAACCATTCCGCCGGGGAAAAGAAAAGGCAAAGGTCATCCTCAAAGTTGATGATATCCAACGGCTGATGGAGTCCTTACCTGCGGCGCCGGCATGGAATGAAAACTCAAAGAACAAGAGACAGCGTGGCTGGGAGACGAGGCGGAATAGGGCTCTGATTGCCGTCTTGATCGGTGCTGGATTAAAGGTTTCAGAAGCAGCTTCATTGAAACTACGGTCAATGAAGCCCAAACGCGTCGACGGGAAGATCGAGATAGATCTGGAAATATGGGATGGCACCGGCACCGGTATGAAACACACCGCTGTAATTGAACAATTTGCAGTGCCGGAAATTGAGACCTGGCTAAGGGAGCTAGGTCGGATGGATCTGCCAAGCGACCTCGTATTTCCCGGGACGATAGACACTGCAGACGAACTGTCAAAACCGACAATCTATCGCCTGATAACAAAAACCCTAGACTTAGCGGGTATCAATACCGACCATTCTGGCGGGCGAACGTTAAGAAATACCTATGCAGCACAGCAGCTGGCCAGCACGAATGACATAGGAAAAGTGGGAGAAAAGCTGGGTCATAGAGAGCGACGAGCTACTGAAATGTATTTGGACGCCGCTAAGAAGTTTGCTGAAGATGGCGTGTAGAAATGATCACAACTGTAGACAAACAGCGGTAGGTCGGGTAAATTTTGCTTGTCGCATTCGCGGCATGCCAGAAACACCTACCTACCGACTTCTACTCACTTTCCCCAGACAACAGGAAAGTGCAGCGCACGGCCCAATTACTTACCGCTACGCGGAAACTACTTGGAGCCATCATGAAAATCCTCAACAAAGCAACCCGTTCCGCCCACAAAGCAATCCTTCGTAATCCTAAAGAAGTCCAGCCCTACTCGCGATACCCGGTCTGGGAAGTGGATTTTTGGCGCGATATCTTTGAGTCAGCTCAAAATCCAAAGCTCGCCTCGAAAGTTCTTGAGGAAATGAAGGTTCTGGAAGATGAACCTTGTGTCGAAAACGAACGCGTATGGCGCAATATCAGCGTCGCCAAGAGCATGGCGAAAGTCACTCTGGCGAATTAATGCCGCAGCGTAAATGTCGTGGTGACAAGATCCTGGCAACCCAGGGTCTTGTCTGCCATGGCCAAAGCCTTGTTTGCCAGGTCAACGAATAGCTCCGCACGAATCCTTGGATCGTCAGCCCTAATGGCACTCGACAATAGTCGAATAAGAACTTCCTCACTGACCATGCCGGCGCCATCAGTTGCACCGTTCATCACGTCCCGAATCCAGTTGCTGTACTCAGCGTCTGGCATTTCATCCAATTTAGCAGTCATCGGTTCCTTTCAATTCTTAGAGCTAGTCTACCCAAGGTTCACTCCAAAGCAATTTCTATTCGATTGCGATGTGCCCAGTACATCACAGTCTCACGACTTCCGGTTTTTTTACCGCTCTGCGGGACTGACTGGAGAAAGACGTGCGAAAGCAAACTACAAAGAAAGGAAAGGGGAGGAAGGTTCCGATAGAACCTCCAATTAAGGCCCCACACGTCCAGCGTCAATTTAACTTCGGGCCGGAGTTCGCACTCTCTGAAGAAGATGAAGCGCTGGCTGCAAGCGATGATCCAAAACACCGCGAAGCCATCCGGCTTCGCTGGCTGAACAAAGAAAAGGTCACCATGAAAATGATCGAAGTAGCGCTATATGACTGCTCCGATCCTAAGTTCGAAACAATGGTCGGTGACCTGAATCCAGAGGAACCCAAGCACGTAAATCTGTTTTGGGCGATTGTCTGGATCTTCGAACTTTGCCCCAACAAGATTCACTTCCCATTCGTTTGGGCATGCGAAGAAGCAAACCAAGACGCAGAAGTGATTCGCCGTGGCGTAGCAAAGGTGCGGCGCCAGGCCATGATTCTGGTTCTCCGGACCCTGGCAAAACTTGTCAACTACAAATTTGCACAGAAAAAACAGCAACAGCTGCTTGAGTATGTGGATTTGAGCGATTGGCAACTTCACTAACCCTACAACGAAGCCCTCACGGGCTTCCCCAGGTTCGCCTAGGGAAGCTCCATCACCACGGTTTTTACCCCGCTCCGCGGAAAGGAACCGTATGTACCCCGCAACTTCCATCTTCGTCCTGCTCTACCTGGTCGCAGTAGGTTTCGCCTGCGCATACCTACCGATCGGTGAAGACGCTCCCACCAAGTAACAAATTCATCAATCACTCAAATTTCAAAAGGAATCATCATGACTGATCTCCCGCGGCTCCTCGCTGAGCTCATGAGCAAATGGGACAACACGACCCTGAAAGTGAAATCAAGCTTTCCGGATCTGTCTGAGCATGAAGTTGGCCAAGTCACCGGCAATCTCATGTCGCAATCTTTGGGCCTCCCAAGTAGCAAGGGCGCCCAATGAAAATCGCTCACTTTTCTGACCTTCACTATTCGCCCGATAACCTGGTTGAAGCTGATCGCTGCTTTAGTTTCGCAGTTGATCATGCCATCAAGAGCAAATGCGAAGTCGCCGTCGTATCTGGTGATGCAACAGATCATCAATTGCAGGCGCACTCCCCGGCGTTCCTCGCGCTAGGCAACCAGGTTCAGCGTCTCAGCAAACACTGCCCGGTCCTGCTCTTGCAAGGCACGTTCTCCCATGAACCCGCTGGAATGCTGCACGTCCTGCAGCTCATTGGAGCCAAGTATCCGATCTACGTAGCCGACAAGATCGGCATGGTCGGGTTGCAAGCGAATCGGTGGGTTCCGATCCGTTCGGAAGAAGATTGGGCCGCGGACTATGACCTGGTAGTCACTTGCGTGCCGACCGTGAGTAAGGCTGATCTGGCTGCTTTGGTCGGCCCTGCTGCTGCAGCTGAAGAGATGGGAAATTATCTTGCTAATCTGCTTGCAGGATTTGCTAAGGCAAATGGCTATTTCTATAAGCGCGGCATACCGACTACCTTGGTGACACACGGAACGGTCGACAGCTCGCGAAACGAGAATGGCGTACCAATGGCTGGACTTGATCATGAGTTCACTACCGGCGCGCTTTTTGCCGCCGGCGCTGACGCTGTGATGATCGGTCACATCCATTTGACGCAATCATGGGAACGATCGTTCGAAGGGCGCAGGCAACTCATCGCGTACCCTGGATCAATTGGCCGCTTCCACTATGGCCAGCTGGGTGAAACAAGCTATCTGTTCTGGAACCTTCTACCTGGAATACCTGAATATCAGACAATCCATACGCCGTCCCGGCGAATGGTCGACCTGGAATTCTTTGGTGTCCCCGACCTTCAGGAACTCGCTCAAGCGGCAGGAGATTGTGTTGGCGCATTTGTCCGAGTCCGGTACCAAGTGGATGAGGAGTTTGCTAAGACCGTCGATCGCAAAGCAATCAAGGAAATTCTGAAAGGAGCAGCCGAAGTAGTCATAGAAGGAAAAATTCTGCCCATTGAACGTGAAAAGCGGAGTGCCGGCATCTCAATTGAGGTTTCGATGGTGAAAAGGCTCGAGCGCTGGGCCGAACTCACCAATACCCCGACTGACGGACTCGCAGCACGTGTCGAAATGGCACAGCAGCTGGCGCCGGATGAAATTGTGCGGAAGTTCTTAGCTGGCCTGCAGAACAAGCTGGTGACCAAAATTGAGCCGGATCCACCGCCTCACGAACAGGAGTCTGTCCAAGAAGCAAAACAGGATTCATTCCAACTTTTCTGAAAGGAAATCGTAGTGATGCAACGAGAGTGGCGCGTCGAGCAGCATTACAGCAACGACCGTCTTTCATACCAGATGTGTTCACGGGCTAATCCTTCTGCTAACCGCATAACGGATGACTTCGGTAACGCATTCAACCCGGGGTACATCGGGTCGCAGCAGCGGTCCGTGTACGCCAATCAGACAAACAATCAAGCGGAAGGGCTTTAAATGAAAAAAATCGTGGCCATTGGCCTGCTGATGGCGACGATGTCGACGGCAACCTTTGCCAACGGCATCCTCAAATCTCTCTTGGAAACATCTGAGCGATATTCTGCGCGAAGTGCCTCGATCGAGACGCTGAAGCTGCCACCGGAAGCAATCGTCGAAGTTGGTTTCTCTCCGGAGGGATCCGCTGAAGCACTGGTGCTAAAGACGATCGACTCCGCTCGCAAGCAAATACGCATGATGGCTTATGCATTCACATCACCCAAGGTCGTGAAGGCACTGCTAGCCGCACATAAGCGAGGAGTAGACGTCAAGTTGCTCGTCGACGCAAAGACACTGGAAGAAGAAGGGCGGAAGCGAAGCCAACCTGGTAACGCAGCAGTTTCAACTCTGGTTGAAGCCGGTGTGGAAGTCAGGACGATCGACAAGTATCAAATTCAGCATGAGAAAACATTCGTCGTAGACGGCCGTACAGTTGAGCTGGGCAGCTATAACTTTACTCAGGGGGCAGCTACCCGTAATGGAGAAACTGCCATGGTAATTTCAAACGCACCGAATGTCGCAAAAGTCTATCTGGATCATTGGGCTACCCGATGGCCCGATGGGAAGCCGTACAAGCAACGGTACTGATGTACCAGAAAATTCCTTCGGGGATTTTCTATTGGCCACAGCGAACAGGTCCGTGGCCAATAGAAAGTCTCAAGATGAGATCGACTTGAGGTATCCTTAGCAACGTCGCATTCGCGGCATTTCCCTCCCCAAACTCCCGCTTCCCTCTGTTGACGCAGCGGAAAGCCGCGTAGGCAACTCCTTTTCAAATCCGCATCGCGGAAAGGAGCCCTAAATGCAACCTCTCAAACTGAAGCTGGAAGGCTTCAACGGTATCAAGTCTGGTCGTGGTAAGAACAGCATTGAGATCGACTTCACACAAATCCCTAAACACGCCAGGTTGATCGCACTTGACGGGCCTAACGGCGCCGGCAAGACAACGATCTTGGACAACATGCACCCATTCCGGGTGATGCCGTCACACTCGACCACGCTTGGTCCTGGTGGTTTTTCGTACTGGGATCATGTATCAGGCTCCCTCGCACATAAGGAGCTGGTATGGATGGCCAGAGGAATGACCTACAAGTCGTCTCTGGTATTCAAGTCCACAGGAAAAACGCAACGTACCGAAGCGTACTTGATGTACCTGGATGCAAGTGGTCAGTGGCAGCCATACCGACTCAAAGATGGAACGAGTTCGGACGGCCGCACAGCGTCGTATGACCTTAGCGTTGAGGAAATCATCGGCCCACCCGAGTGCTTCTTCACGTCAAACTTCTCCGCACAGAACCGAAAGCCGCTTTCGGCGTATGGTCCATCGGAGATTAAGTCCCTCATGTCGTCAATTCTCAACCTGGGCAACTACGAGGAGCTGGCGATGAAAGCTACCGCGGTTGTAAAGATGCTCCATCTGAACCTTGAGGAGGTACAAAGCGAAGTCGCCAAAGCCGCCGTGATCGATGATCTGGTGGCGGCAAAGGAGAAGGAGCTCGCGGCTGCTGACGAGAAGATCCAAGCTGCTGTTACGTTGGAAGCAACTCGACAATCGGAGGTTGATGGAAGAAAGCGCGACCTTATTCTGATTGAGGGGCGTCGTGAAGCCCAGGCCTCTGAAGCACAAGAAGCACGGCTTCTGAATCAGTCGATTACAAAGTTCCAGTCGTCGGCCGAAGAACAAATATCCGTAGTCAAGCAGCAAGGGCAAGCGAATCACGCCCGAGTGCTGGTAGACCGTCAGCGCATGCAAAACGAGATCACTGAGAAGAGCGCAGTTCACCAGCGCGAATCCAGCGAAATCAAACAACTACAAAAACTCGTTGAGCAGGAACCTGCGATTACCCATGCAGTTCAGCGGTCGAACGAGATCCGGGCAGAAATTCAACTAGTCACTACTAGCTTGGACAAAGCTCGGGCCCAGGTGACGATCTTGAAACCAGCTCGCCGGCAATATGCAGAGCTAAAGGCGAAAGAAAGTGAGTTGGCCACGGTCGGGGAATCAACCCGTTCCGAGCTGCAATCCGTAAAGGCACGAGCTATTTTGATTACGGAGGTCCCTTGCCAGGGCCAACCGATGCAAAGTAACTGCAAGCTCCTCGCTAACGCAATGGCAGCGCATGATTCGCTTCCTGCCAAAGAAGAGGAAATCGCGAAAATGCGTGAGAAATATCGGCTAATCCGCGATCAGGTCCTTGCCTGCGATACTCGTATCAGAGAGCTCGATCAACTTGAAACTGAGATTGAAGCCTTTGAAAGCAAGAAGCGCTCACTGGAAACAGAACTGCGCGACTTGGTTGACTTGGCATCAAAACAGGAGCTTCTAGGCGATGCGAAAGCACGTTTGCCGAGGCTGATGGAGTCCAAATCCGAACTGGAGGCGGCACTGCAAAAGCTCAAGCTGGACTTGGCAAAGTTGGTTCAAGATGGAGAAACTTTCATCGAGACCGAGATGAGTGCTATCAGTGGAATCAGGGAGCGCTGCGAGGCTGACATAAAGCCTTTGCAGCAAAGACTAGCAACAATGTCAAAACCCATCACTGATGCTGAAATCGGGCAAGCAAAGTCGTACGTCGATGCGGCAATACGGATCCTTGAGGAAGCAAAAGCCGCAGTTCTCGCTCTTCGTAATCAAAAGATCGAAGCTATGGCCGCTATTGAGACCTTAAAAGTCTCTCCGAAAGCCCTGGAATACGCAAAGTCTCGTGCGTTCCAGCTGACAGAAGAAATAGCCAAGTGGAACAGGATTGCAAAGGGCTTTGGCAACAATGGCCTTGTCGCTCTAACGATCGATGATGCTGGCCCTGAGATCTCCTCGTTGTGCAATCGGTTGCTGGATGAATGCTACGGTGGACGATTCAATGTCCGACTGGAAACTCAGAAAGAGACCAATGCCGGCACCATGCGTGAAACCTTCGACGTCCGCGTCATGGACAATCACCGTGGCGAAGAGAAGTCATTGTTCCTCATGTCCGGGGGGGAGAAGGTCTGGGTGAACGAATGCCTAGCCCGTGGTATCTCCCTTTACAACGACATCTCGAAAGGTGGCAATCCGCAAACACTATTTTCAGACGAAGCTGATGGACCGCTCGACCCAGAACGAAAGCGCCAATTCATGAGAATGAAGCGTGCGGTGATGGACAGCGGTAACTATGAAAGGGAATTTTTCATCACTCAAACACCAGAGTTGACGGCAGAAGCCGATCACATCATCAACGTTGCAGCGCTGTAAATAAAAATGGGAAGGCTTCGGCCTTTCCATTTTTCGAATTTCCTCGTAGAATCAAGCCGTCGAAATCTCGGCATTCTCATTTCCCCCAAGTTTTCATGTGGTGTATCACATGAAAGCTTTCTCAAGCTCACTCCTTTCTATTGTCGCAACGCGGCATCTTCAGGAGAACTCATGAGCGATTCCAAGTCCACCAACCTTACTAACCGAGAAGACGTAGCGGCACGCATCATCGCCGAACCCTTTCTCATCATAGGCACCGCTGCCAAGATCGTCACCCAATCGGCAACGGCCATCTTCAAACGCCATCCGAAGGTTGAAAAAGTTGAGACGGAGCGAGTAGTACTGGCAGCAAGTGGTCCACTCGTTACGGCAAATCCAGTCTTCACCTGCGCCGATCGCACACAGAGTGTTATCCGCGGTGGTACCAAGCTCAGCCTCTATCAGTACGTGAAGCTGCAGCAGATCCGAATCGTCGCTCGACGTGATGGATTCGAGAAGGAACTGATCTTTACGCGCGATATCGCCGCTCAAGAAGGCCTGGCCTACAACCTGGACAACGCCGTTGTTTGGGTTACCAGAAAGGGATTTGTCGGTGCGCCAGCACCAACGGTGCCAACGGCCAGACAACAAATGCCCCGTCAGATCCAAACGAGCCCAGTGAAAGGAGAGCCAGATGAGGAGTCCCGTGAACTAAAGGATCTCAACAAATCCCCATCGCCGGCCGGAGTCACGAAGACCTCAAATGTACACCGTACATATCATGGCTTCATTCAGCGTTTCGGCGTGGTCAAGAAGCACGACCACGAGAAGAATCAGGACTATCAGACCTACGCCGTGTCCTTAGAAACATCCGCCGGAAAATTCTTGAAAGAGTTCATCGGCGAACAGCTATCCGATCTTGTCGAGTTGCATAAGCTATCCGTTGGCCAAGAGGTCAGTATTACTCCTTTGGGTAAGCAGCACTTTTGGTTCGACCTGGGCAACGGCAAGAAAGAGAAGCGGCGTCGAAACGAATACGCGATCGAAATTCATTAACCAAATACTCATTAGGGAAGCAAATGGCATCAGTCAACAAAGTAATCATAGTCGGCAATCTCGGCCGTGATCCTGAAACACGGTATATGCCAAACGGGGACGCCGTGACAAACATCGCAGTAGCAACTACAGAAAGCTGGAAGGATAAGAACACCGGAGAAAAGAAGGAGCTGACCGAGTGGCATCGCATCAGCTTCTATCGAAAGCTGGCCGAAATTGCTGGCCAGTACTTGAAGAAAGGCTCCCAGATCTACATCGAAGGACGTCTTCAAACACGCAAGTGGCAAGATAAAGAAGGTGTGGAACGATACACCACCGAGATCGTTGCTGAAAGCATGCAAATGCTCGGCAACCGTCAAGGGACCGGCGGAAATCACTCGGATGATGACAGCGGAGGCTATGGCTCGCCAGCACCACGTCAGAGTCAAGGTGGTGGAGGTGGTGGACCGTCGCCACGACAGTCGCCACGCCAGCATGCACCGAGCTTTGAAGACGATATACCCTTCTAGAGTCCATAAGAGAAGTTTTGTAAAGCAGTAGATCAAAAAATTGCCGGTAACATACTGTTTTAAAAGAATAAATTTAGATTTTTTTAACCCCTCTCTCTGTTAAGGAGTGAGGGGTTTTTTCATGCCTGGTGAATTCGTAATGATAGGATTGTTGCAAATAGGAAATGCGAAAGATAGAAATGCATACAACCCACATTTTGTAACGCATGCCATTTACAGTAGAAATTATCGATCACGCATCAGGTGATCAGCTTCCTTTGCTCCTTGACTCGGACGGCCTGCCTGAGCCGCTTCCAAATGAGTTCATCCTGGGCCGTAGGCACTTGTCGCCAAATACAAGCACTCGGAACTTGAGGGAGATCGCTGTGTTTTGGCGATGGCTGGAACGAGAGAAGATTCGGTTCACTGACTTGATCTCCGGAAAATATCCTCTAACGGAAGCTCACATATCTACAGGCCTGATAGATTTCTTGCGCCGGGAGCAGCATACGGGGAGGAAGGTTCGCAAGATGGCGATCAGCCCAGATACCTTCAACAAACGTCTAACGACCATACGGCAATTCGTCGAGTGGTGCTTCGACATGGAGATTAGTCAAGGCACCCATGTGGAATCGGATTACGAGAGGATGGTTGAAAGAAAGAGATTTATTCATCGCCAACTGAGTAGGCACTTTGTTGCTAGCCCCCCTGAGAACGTCGAGTTGAGAAAAGGCCTCACCGAGCGCCAATACCAATATCTGATTGAACTCCTGATTCCACCTGACGCGCCTCTGGAAACGAAATCTCAAGCAGTCGCATTCCGAAATTACATTTCGACCATGCTCATGCTGTACCACGGGCTTAGGCCTGGTGAGCTGCTCAGTCTTAGGATTGAAGACATCGAGTTTGGCGCAATTTCAGCGCTTCGTGTGCGGCGCCGGGCTCGAGATTCTAATGACAAGCGCGCAAAGCGACCCAGGATTAAGCGGGACGGACGGGTGCTTGATCTGAGAAGCGAGAACTTGGCCAAGCACCTCGATGATTACTTGATGAGGTGGCGTGAAATCTTATGCAGTACCGCTCAAACGGACTCTGAATATTTGATCGTGAGCGACGAGGGTATGCCTTTGTCACATCAGAGTGTGAACGAATTCTTTCGGCTGCTAAGAGAAAAGCATCCAGATTCCTTGCCTGTAAATCTCTCACCCAAATCACTTCGGCACACGTTTTCAAGCCGAATGGAGCGAGAGCTCCGGAGCATGGGGATGGATGAGGATCGCCGGCGCCAGGCACTAGCGTTTTTGCGTGGGGATCGCAATTTGTCTTCTCAAGATGTCTACATTCAACAAGAAATACGAGAGCAGGCTGACATTGCTCTGCGTAGCTATCAAAAAAACCTTCTTAGAAACAACGCAGAATGACTACGGCTGCTGATCGTCTCAACACAACTATTATCGAGTCACCTCAATGGCCTCAATTACCTCAGACAATTCTCTCAAGAGAGGGGTACGAGGTTGACGTCTCGGGAGACAGATGGCGGCTATTAATAGTAGGACGAACGCCGGAGCTCAACTTTTCACGAATCAAGAACCGAAGACTCGCGTGGGGTTTAAAAGCATATGTTATCGACCGTATTAAACATGTTTCCACCTCTGCCGGTGAAAATGCTTTTGAAGCGGCACTAAGGGATTTCCGCCTTGGTGAGGTTGAAGATGGGTTCGATCACGACGAGGAGCCAGACCTTCGTATGCCGTTCGCCATTTTCGTGAGTGAATTACTTTACGCAGCGAAGAGGGATCGTAAACTGTACAGATACTACCGAGCGATCCAGTGGTATATCTGGTGCGCTGAGCACTATCCAGAACTGGGATTCTGTCCAAATTACGCGATGGAGCTGGATTCGTGGAGCATACCCGGTGGCCCCAAAGGGGAGGCGGTTCGTAGCGAAGAGCTAACCGAGGGGCCTCTCCACCGAAAACTAGAACTGCCATTGATCATCGATGCTTTAAGAAATGATTCAAGCCAGCTCTTCTCCCATGTGCAACAACGCGCCGCAATGGCGCTCGCCTTGGCATTCGGCCGGAATCCGCTCAACCTCATTTATCTCTGGGAATCTGATTTTGAAGACTTAACCCCAGATGGCCCTGAACGTTGTTATGTTATTCATATGCCGCGTATTAAAAAACGGCTCCTGATGCCCAGACATGACAGAAAAACTGAGTACATGTCGCCGGAGCTTGCACGGCATGTTCTGTCTCTGATCAGTAGAAACAAACAGGTTGAAGTGGCTGTTGAAATAGATGGCAGAAAGAAACAGCTGAATCGGCCCTTTGACCTGAGACGAATTTTGTAGCCACCGGATAAGTGAGTTCTTTATGCTAACGCCAAGGAGAACTCAATGAAGAAGCGATTTACGGACGAACAGATCATCAGCATCTTGCGAGAAGCAGAGAGCAAG
>Ga0228674_1001115_pt1 | contig 16507 bp, 22 predicted proteins | sample 1D_rmetaG_FD_189054 | JGI IMG/M metagenome (GOLD analysis project Ga0228674, IMG submission 189054) | Seawater microbial communities from Monterey Bay, California, United States - 1D_r | ecosystem: Environmental > Aquatic > Marine > Coastal | place: USA: California | collected 2016-09-26
ACTTTGGATATGACGGCACTCCAGCACAGCGTGGCAGGTTGATACCAGGGCGGCCAACTGGGGACATGCCGATTTATCAAAGGTTCCCTCGTTATGGGGAAGAATGGAAAAATGCTCTTATTGAAAGAGAATTCGTCAATAAAACATTCACAACTGGTGGTGTAAGGAGCGAAATGAAGTCACTGGTGGGCAAACCACCTGAATGGTTAATCAAGGCATGGTTACTCCTATTTGCAATCGGAGGCTTTGAAATTGCAAGAGTAATACTAACAATTGGATTCTCTATGGTTCGAAATTAAGATCATGAATTTCGACACAAGGAATTGGAAGCCACCTGAAGGGATGTCTCCCGATCAGATCAATCAATTTCCCGTAGATGCTAGAGGTGCAGACTGGCGCAACAAAGATATTGGCAATCTTGATTTAAGGGAAGCAAATCTGTGTAGGGCTGATTTAAGAGGCACAAATTTAACAGCATGCCAAATGGAAAATGTTGACATGAGGCTGGCTAAATACGACAGCCAAACGCAACTACCTGATGGTTTCAATATCCGTACGAGTGGAGCAATCGGACCGGGAGCCCAACTCAATGGAGCCTTCTTAAACAATGCTGATTTGAGAGGAATAGATCTACGAGCCGGTTCATTGATGGGTGCCTATCTAAGCGGCGCAGATCTAAGCGGGGCAATACTGGACAACATCTCATTGGCCGGTGCTGATCTGCGCTATTCGATTTTAAGAGGAGCCATGTGTAGAGGGACTCGATTTGGAACAAGCGAATTAAATATGGCAGACCTAAGAGGCGCTGATCTCACAGAAGCAAATCTAGAAACAATCGAATCGATCAAAGGCAGCGATTTCTCAATGTGCAAAGGAATGTCGCCTCATATCCAACGATTTCTGGAGCGACCTGCTTTGGAATTAGACCATTGGAATCCACTCACGCGAAGCACTACACGATCAAGCCTCGAATCCCTGCTTTTAGACACATAAAACAACGAAAAACAGGGCCCATACAAGGCGCTCGACGTCGCGATGGATCATTTCGTCGTTTCACGCAACAAAACTGAACACTTGATTGAGCTTTATAAAGAAGATGTCCGCTAGCGGAGGATTTGCAAGAGATTGATCAGAGATAAACGAGAGAGCAATTCATGCCCTTTGGTCCTGCCTCGCTACTAGGGGTCGAGCGTTTCTCAGCAGAGAGTGAAGCACCGCTCGAACTGCTCCCAGGCGACGACGACATCCAAAAGGAAGCCTTGATACGCGCTATCTACAAGCAAGTGCTTGGCAATGCCTATGTGATGGAAAGCGAGCGGCAGTTGGTCGCGGAATCCCAGTTCAAGCTTGGGGAAATCAGCGTTCGTGAACTGGTTCGACGAATCGCAAAGAGCGATCTCTATCGAAGCCGATTTTTCGAAACATGCCCGCGCTACCGCTATATCGAACTTGCCTTCCGGCATCTGATGGGACGGGCTCCTGTCGATTTTGAAGAAATGCGTGCACATGCAGAACGTCTTGACAGTCTCGGGTATGAGGCAGATATCGATAGCTATTTAGATTCAGACGACTATCAAAATACTTACGGGGAGTGGGTTGTTCCCTATCAGCGTGGCTGGAAGACAGAGAGCTGCAAAACCCTTCAAGAATTCACCTGGAGTTTCCAACTTCTGCGTGGAAATAGCAGTAGCAGTCTGAAGGGTGACCTATCAGGAATCACAGCCAAGCTTGGAGGGGCGGTCTACCAAAACCTTCCACTACCCGTTGTCCCACCATCCTCCAAAGAAGCAACAGGTTGGAGCTTTAGGCGAGCAAAAAATCTTCAAGATGCTCCAACGCGCCTGGGTGTGGGAGCAGGCCAAGAAGGCACCACCTATCGCGTGGAAGTAACTGGTTACAGCGCTAACAACGTACGTCGAATATCACGCTATACAAAATCAAATCGGGTGTATTACATACCATTCGATAAGCTCTCAGAACAATTCATAAGGATACATCGTGAAGGGGGTAAAATTTCCAGCATTACTCCAGTCACTTAGTCCTAAGCACTCTAATCGTCTTACAAACTCAACAATCAATCAAATTGAACATGGCCAACAACAAAACCTCATCAGGATTCGGCGCAGAGACTAAGTGGAATAATCCAGTCTCTTTTCAAAGGAAGGGGCAATCAAACAAGAAAGCAGCCTTAACGACAGGAGAATTCCTCAAGAATTCATGTGATCAAATGGCTATTGGCGTCGGGCCAAGAAGCCATGCAGACTGCCCTCACAGAGTCACCTCGGAATGCTATAGCCCAGATGACAATTCTTCTCTTGATGATGTAATTGCAGCTGCATATCGTCAAATCTTTGGCAATGCCCATGTCATGGATTTCGAGCGTTCCAAAGAACTCGAAGCCCAGCTACGTAATGGAGAACTTACAGTTCGAGACTTTGTTCGTGGCCTGGCGAAGTCAAGCTTCTACAAAAAAAGGTTTTTTACTGCTGTAGGACCTCAAAGGGGCATTGATTTAAACATCAAACACTTGCTTGGAAGAGCACCACATTCACAAGCAGAAGTTTCAGCAAAAATTTCAATACAAGCTGATCATGGACAGGAAGCTGTCATCGACAGCATTGTTGATTCTGCTGAATATCTCGAAGTATTCGGAAGTGATGTCGTTCCTTATGCGAGAGCCTGGTCTTCACCAGCTGATTTAGCAACATCCGCCTTCCCCCTACTCGCAGCGATTCAAAAAAACTTTGCAGGTAGTGATAGCGCAAGAGGCGGCAGTAGCAACCTCATTAGTAGTTATGCCAGTGGACGTGCGCCAAGAATAAATGTCCCATCTGAATCGATTGGAGTCAAACCCACGCCAAGCTATGCAGCAGGCCGTTTTGCAAGCAGAGCACCTGGTGTCACAAGTGGCAAAGATGGAGCACCAATGCGTGGTGATAGCTACGTCTTCTTTGGACTTGGCCAGCGGGAACAGGAAACATTTCAACGTTGCCCAGGCGACTCTACTGATCAACTCAACGCCCTAATTCGGTCTACCTACAAGCAGGTCATGGGCAACCCACACCTGATGGAATTTGAAAGGTCTATCACAGCTGAAAGCCAATACGTGGACGGCTATCTAAGTACTCGTGAATTTGTACGAGCATTGGGACTTTCAGCCGAGTACAAGCGTCGGTTCTTTGAAACAAATGCTCCTTATCGCTTCATTGAATTAAACTTTAAGCACTTCTTAGGAAGAGCACCAAGTTCACAAGCTGAAATCAGTGAGCATACAAAAATACTCGCTGAAAGTGGTTATGAAGCAGAGATTTGTAGCTATGTTGATAGCGTTGAGTATCAAACTACCTTCGGCGAAGATACTGTGCCATTTGCACGTATTCTTTCTGAAAATGGACGGTCACAGGTTGCCTTTAATCGTCACCTGAAATTAGCTGAAGGCTATGCAGCAAGTGACACGGTTCAAACAGGATCTTCACTCGTAACCTCCGTTGCAACTGGGACAGTTCCAGGTGGTTGGAGTAATACCACGACTCGAATCAATCGGACTGGTACACAATCAGGTGCTGCGGATCCTACCAAGAAGAGATTCAGAATCGTTGTTTCAGCACAAGCTGCACGCAGCAGACAACGCACAGCAGGCAACACTTATCTAGTGTCTGGGAAAGACATGTCTAGCCAAATGAAGTACATCCATTCACGTGGCGGAAAGATCCTCTCAATTACGGAAGTAATGTAAGGGGGAATTAATATTCAATAAGGGGGGCCTTCCAAACGGAAGGCCCCCCTTATTATTAGCCAAACTCAAAAAAAACAATGTCACAGCCACTCACTCTTGCCACAAAAGCAAATGTTGATCTTGATCACTCAAATGATGTGATCAAAAGAATATACAGGCAAGTGTTCGGCAATCGACATCTCATGGAGTTGGACGTCAATAAATCCTTAGAGGCACTATTCATCAATGGTGACCTAACGGTCCAGGGCTTTGTAACCGCGCTAGCACAGTCAGACACTTATAAAAAGCTCTTCCTTGAAACCAATAGTCCTTACAAGTTTGTTGAACTTAATTTCAAACATCTTCTTGGTCGCGCACCTCATGACCAAAGTGAGATTATGGAACATGTGAAACTCCTAAGTACTGAAGGCTTTGAAAATGAAATCGCGAGTTATACATATAGTTCAGAATATTTAACTGCGTTTGGGATTGATCAGGTTCCTTACAGTCGTGGATCAAATACAATGCAGGGTGGAAGCACTATTAATTACACCAGAACCAATGCATTTGATGTTGGGTATGCAGGATATGATGGAGCCCAGAAAGGTTCAAGATTACTAAAAAGCATTACAACAGGTTCAGTTCCAGACATCACTCAAAGGAAGGGAGTTGGAAACGGAGGAGCGCTAACCATAAGCTGGAGCTCACGTAGGCAAATTGGTGCCAATCGTCGTGTCGCTCAGAAATCTGTGGTCAGCCAAACATCCATGTCATCAACCATAAAAAGTATTCTTTCTCAAGGCGGCAAGATCCTTAGTATTACAAAGGCTTAAAGGTCATGGTTTTATGGCCTAGCTCCTTCTGTGCTAGGCCATAATTGAAACCATAGGAATTAAAACTCAAAACATAACAAACCCAAATACCTAAATCTCATGCCAATCATCCGCCCAAATTCCCAAAAGATTAAAAACGAACAAACCGCATTTGAGCGATCAGTAGATAAAAACCCTATGGCAATGTCAATGATGATTGATTCAGTTGTCAACATGATGCAGAATACAAGACCCCCCCTTCAGCCAGAACAACCAAATACTTTCGCGAACTAAAATGAATATTGAGCAGTTTGTTGCTCAGACTGAGGGTGAATGGAGATCAATGCGTTCAGCCCATTCGCTTGCATTTCAACAATTCGAAGATGTTCTAAGCGATATATCTGTACAAAAAATCAGTGAAACCAATTCTGATTTACAGGCGATACTAAAAAAAGAAGGTGACTTAAGTGTATCCGACATTAAGTCACCTTTTTTGATGAAATGGGCAGCTGAAAGTGACTGGGAACCTGATGACCCAAATGATGTTGCAAGTGGCCAGTGTATTATCGTGCCAATACCAAACAATGAAAAATCCGGGATATTACTTAGAAGTATAGGTTATGCAGAGTCTATAGCGGCAAGATCAGAATATAATTTTCTAGATGATGGAACTTTTGTCCTAAAAACTAAATATGATCAATCAATTGCAGAAGAAAGAATTTGGTTTATAAGTGAAAATGTTCGCTGCCGCTCCTCTGTCCTCAAGACATCTGAAGGCTCCGGGATACTACAAACATCATTCTCCTCAGAAGTGCGACGCCTAACCAAATCATAACTAAAACCAAATCTATGGATTCCACATTAAAGTTTGCTCAAACGATTGCAGGAATATACGACAACTTTGAGCAATCTCAAGAGAATCCAAAAGATTTTGCTCGCATTAATATCATCTTTAGACCACTACCTTGGACAATCTTTAATGGCCCAGGGTTCTATTCTGAACAACACTATGACTACGCACCATGGTCACCGTATAGACAGGGAGTGCACAGATTAATTGCACATAAAGAACACTCAGATACCTTCATCATGGAAAATTTTGGATATGCAGATCCGATGCGCTTAGCAGGTGCTGGAAGAAATCCTGAACTTCTTGACTCCTTGAAAAAAGAAAAATTAACAGCACGATGTGGGTGTGCAATGCATTTCAAAACACAAGCAGATAGTAAATATATTGGATCAGTAGAACCAGGAAAAAAATGCATGATCCCAAGAGACGGGCAACTCACATATTTAGTTAGCGAAGTTGAAGTGACTCAAGAAAGCTGGACTAGCAGAGATCGCGGATATAATCCAGACACAAATGAACAAATTTGGGGATCTGAACACGGACAGTTAATCTTCAAGAAGATAGAAGATATTGGAGAGATGATTGTTAATGAATGGATCAACAAAGAAATCAGCCATGAAAGACAATAAAACCCAAATAAAATCTTGGATTCGATCTCAGCATCTGATATGTGAGGGTAGTGATTTTATTTTTGAAACTGTTGATCAAACTCAATTAGAAAAATTTGAGGCAATTATGGAGTCCATGGGAGGACGTGTTAGAGCTGTAAAAGCTGTAGGAAATTGGCCAATGGGGCCAAATCGATCCTTTAAAATTCTAAGAGCAATTGCTTCAGTACCAAGACCAGGAGGAGAAGAGCTGGTAACTTATTGGGCCAAAAAAGGATCTACACAAACACGGTATTCAGAGATAAATTCATAATAATCAACCTTAATCTGAAAACCAACCCATCCATGTAGGCTGAGAAAAATCAGTATGCTCACTCCATTTACGAAGCAAAGTCAATGAGTCAAAGTGAAACCCCCTTTCCTCTGCAAGTGCAATAAGTTCATCTTGGTTACGAGAAGACTTAATCTCGTCTTTTAGTTGACTATCGTTTTGAGCAAGCTGAATAAAATCTTTAAGAATTTGATCCTTCTGTGAATCAGAAAGGTGAGAATTCATGGATTTGGAATGAAGTTATAGATTTTAAGAAGAACCTTGATCGGCTCCTTCCATCAGCATAGCTCTCCAGGTCGAAACCTGACGAAAAGCCCAACTCCAGTGGTTCGTGTCATGAACATGAGCTGATTGTATTGCCTGAGAATTTAAAGACTCAGAATCTAAACGAATAAAATCATCCCAATCAGCTTTTGTAAAAGAAAATCCTATCGAATCTGCATAGTCAATAATTTGTTCATGTGATGTCAGCTTTTTCAGCCCAGTTGCCATCTCATGACTCTGAACAACAGAACGAATAAATTCTTCAATAATGGGAAGAGAGGCAGAATTCAACAAGATTCAATCCAAATTGCAAAATTTGACTTCAGGCAAATGAGCTGAAGAACTAAAGGACCGCCAGTACAACGAAGAAGGCGCCAAGGGATTTTTTGACTTGTATAGCCAGAATCAACCAAAATTTTAGGCGGTCGAGTGGCTTGTTCTAATGGGATCAAAGCAGCACCAGTGAGCACTGGCTCTACTGACTTAATCAAGTTCTGCAGAGAGTTGATATCATCAACAGAATTAAATCGATCTTGTAGATCAATATCTTGAGTAATCAACCCTACAAAGCGAGGCAATGCTTTTTCGGCTTCAATAGACACTGACATCTTAAATCCAACCGTTGTTATCAATTCTACACCAATGCAGTGGGTGGAGAATACGATTACTCAAGCGAATCGGTAAAGAACAGAGAATCCATCAAAACCTACTCACTTGATGTCATCCCAATACAAAGTGGTAGATTCAGAAAGCTTAAATGTAGTCACGACGACTCAAAAGAATTATGGCAGAGCGATTCGATGTCTTATTCGAGGGGCTGTCAGAAGAGTCATCTCTAAAAATCCTCTTATCAGACCCCAGAGATCTGCCTAACCCTGTAGATAAATATATGGCTGCAACACGACTCGCAGCATGCTCAAGTGAAGAGTCATTGCAGGGTCTCATCAGCGCAGTTGATCTTGATCCAGAGGACCTCTTTAATAGAATCACAAGGCGAAAGGCGATAGAAGCCTTAGGACGGAGAAAAGACGTACAAGCCTTAGATTGCCTTTTTAAGGCTCTTGAATTTGATGATGAGCCGTCAGTTATCAATGCCGCCGATTCAATTACCCAAATATCTGCTCCCCTAACGGAAAGTCAATGTGATTCACTCCTACAAGCCCTGAAAGGAAGTGACCCACAAAGACGATCAGTGATTCAGGCTCATACAAGGCTGGGGCTTCAGAGTGGTACACCATTCATTCAAACCCTTATCCATGATGAAAACCCATTAATTTCAGGAGCAGCGAGGGCTTTTTGTGCTCGAGTCGAGGGTGACCTAGATCAACTGAAGCCACTGATTCCTCAACTCAATGATCTTCAAGCAGGCCGTCGCCGATCTGCCGTGATCGACCTTGGCGATGCTGGCGACGTCACGATGCTGGACTATCTGATCAAAAGTGCTGTATCGATGCCATTGCGCGCAAAGAGTGCCTTTCAGCTCGTTGATCCAGGCAAGAAGGCAGAAGTACCGGAAGAACACATCAGTACCATCACTTCACTTCTACAAGATGACCCTAGAAGTCTGTCCCTACGCGATGAATGGTTGAGCAATCAAGACCCAATAGAAATTGAGAACAACCTGCAACACCGAGACGAAGGCAAACAATACGGAGCAGCACTAAGCCTCCTCAAAATGACGAGGCCTCAACAAATCGAAATAATTGACGGTATTCGCTCGCGCCTATGGAGTGATTACGGGGCAAACTATTTGCTGACATCGCTGATTGGTCTTGGATCCATCGGAGAGAGAGAGGAGTTGATCAAAACATCTCTGGCAGAGACCCTTCCTCAATATGCAAAGTCAAGAGTTGCCGCAGCATGGGGCTGCCTGAGACTGGATCTAAAAGACCAGCTTGGTCTCCTCAAGAGCATCAGCACAAGCTCAAAGTGGGTGCCACTGAAATGGAGCTGCTCGCAAGTGCTTAAGCAGTTTTCATGATGGCTTACAAGCCACCCAAAAGCCCTGTGGGTAAGAGTTTGACGGCGAGCCACGCGTTGCTTTAGATTTTCTTCGGATTGGTGATTGCAAACTTTTCTGTCTTGACATCGCCCTGAACAGGAGCAGGCAGAAAAGAGAAGTAATGTCCTTTTGGCGGATACGCATCCCCCCAAAAAACTCTTCCCAACTCCTCATGCTCGACGCATTCTCCAGGAAGGCCGTCTCGGCCGATTCAAGCGGCGCCTTCATTGGCGGAGGCGAGCTTGCCTCTCTCAAGTCATTCATTGCTGACGGCAACAAGCGCCTTGACGCTGTTAACGCCATCTCATCAAATGCTGCTTGCATCGTCTCTGACGCCGTTGCTGGCATTTGCTGTGAAAACACCGGCTTAACTGCACCTAATGGTGGTGTGTACACCAACCGTAAAATGGCAGCTTGCCTCCGTGATGGCGAGATCGTTCTCCGTTATGTGAGCTACGCGCTTCTGGCAGGCGACGCTTCCGTCCTGCAGGATCGCTGCCTTAACGGCCTCCGCGAAACCTACGCCGCACTTGGCGTTCCCACCGGATCTGCTGCACGCGCAGTGGCCATCATGAAGGCCGCCTCCGCAGCATTGATCACAAACACCAATAGCCAGCCTAAGAAGGCAGCCGTAACTCAAGGTGACTGCGCCAGCCTCGCTGGTGAAGCAGGTAGCTACTTCGATGCAGTGATCAGCGCAATCAGCTGAACCTGATCTCATTTAATCGTCAAACACCACTAACTTCCAACTCATGAAGTCTGTTATCACCACAGTTGTCGGCGCAGCCGACAGCGCTTCACGCTTCCCCTCTGCATCAGACATGGAATCCGTTCAGGGTTCTATCCAACGCGCAGCTGCACGTTTGGAAGCTGCTGAAAAGCTTTCCGCTAACTACGACGCAATCGCACAGCGCGCTGTTGATGCTGTCTACGCTCAGTACCCCAACGGTGCTACTGGCCGTCAGCCTCGTCAGTGTGCAACTGAGGGCAAAGAGAAGTGCAAGCGTGACTTCGTTCACTACCTTCGTCTGATCAACTACTGCTTGGTTACAGGCGGCACAGGCCCTCTTGACGAGCTGGCTATCAACGGTCAAAAAGAAGTTTACAAGGCTCTCAGCATCGACGCTGGTACCTACGTTGCAGGCTTCTCAAACATGCGCAACGATGGTTGCTCACCTCGCGACATGAGTGCTCAGGCTCTCACTGCCTACAACACTCTTCTTGACTATGTGATCAACTCCCTGGGTTGATTAATACCTTTAGGTATTAATTTATTCCGCATGGAACAACGGGGTGGGCAATGCCCACCCTTTTTTTTCAGGAATTTACTTTGGCCAAGGCAAAGTCTTCCCTAAAGCATAGAAAATCAGGAAGGATATCGACATTGAGTTTTTCTTTCAAAAGAAAATACAACTCTTTGACGAGTCCTGATTGGGCAATATTACGCAATACAATTTCAAGGCATAATTGATTTCTTGCCCTGAGATGTAGAGGCGCATTCAAACCACCACACCCCCATCTTCAACATGCTCGGAGCAGAAACCAGCCTAAAATCCCTGACCTCGGCAACCAGGACAGGTCCAGCTTCATTCTCCACAGCTAACAAAGCTGGCAAAAGTACAGTTCCGTATACCCCTTCTGATGCAAGAGCGGAATACAAGAGAAAACACTGTGCTGCATCGGGAATTGGTATAGGACCAAGACTTCATTCTGAATGTCCATTCGGAGTCGTAGCTGACAGATACAGCCCAGGTGACACCGAAGCACTCAAGCGTGTCATCAAGGCCGCATATCGCCAGGTCCTGGGCAACATGCCCCCTACAGAAAGCCAGAAAGAGACATCACTGGAAGCAAGGCTCCTTAATGGAGAAATCAATGTCCGTAATTTTGTAAATGGATTGGCAAAGTCAACCTTCTACAAAGACAACTTCTTCCACGCAGTGGGAGCGCAGAGAGGCATCGAACTAAACTTCAAGCATCTTCTTGGTAGAGCACCCCTCAATCAAGCCGAGGTTCAGAATCACATCAAGCTACAAGCAGAACAAGGCTTCGATGCTCTGGTTGATGCACTGACTAATTCTGCGGAATACACCGAAGTATTCGGTAGCGACATCGTTCCCTACGAGCGCACTCAAGATTCATATGCAGGAATGTTCACTCGTTCCTACAACCTCATGAGGGATCTTGGAGGGATGAAAGTAGCGATCAGCGATAACGCACAGGGCAGACAAAGTAAAACCGTTAACGCTTTGGCAAATGCCCTTAGAGAGAGCACCAAGCCGCAGCCTTTCTCCTATGTATCTGTTACAAAAATACCTGTAAAACTGCCTCAGCAACAGTACACAGGCCATAACCCACCAGCGATGAGTGATTATGTGCCATTCCGTCCATTTGGAATCTTCTTCTAGATTCAAAATCTCGGAATGAATAGCAAAAGCCCTCATCCAAAATGGGGGCTTTTCTTATGAGCAAGTTTGCTCAGAAAAGATCGGCTAGATTCAAGCAGGAAGTACTAGCCTAAAAATGACAGGAGTCCAATCTCAGAGTGAAGACATGAAAAGCGAGACACTGACGCAAGAAGAAGCACTAGAACTTGCGACGACATTAAAGCAAAAATTGAGTGATGGAGAAATCCCAAATTCAGATCTCGAATCCATCAATAGAATGGTTGCTGGATTAGGTGACAATAGAGGGGAATTGAGATTAACCTTTGCGAAAAGCCTCGGCTCAGTTGGTGAAGAAGCCATCCCAATATTATGCGAAGCATTAAAAAACAGTTCTAATATCATCATTAGAAGAGCCTCAGCTAAAACACTAAATATTATTGGAGATAAAAAAGCACTCCCAAATCTCATCAAAGCATTTGAGACCGATGAAGATCCTGTCGTGCAAGGTTCATCAGCTGGGGCAATGGCCACCATAGGAGAACCATCGATTCAGCCATTACTGAAGATTTTAACTGAAACAAAGTGCACAGCATTTCAAATAGGATTAATTAATCTTGCATTAGGTTTCATAGGTTCTAAGAGCCCTATGGCCTTTCATTCGGCGGTAAGTTCTACAAATCCGGAGATAAGGATAGCTGCACTAAGTGCTTTAGCGGAACAAGCCCAAAAGCACGAAAATACCGAAGTACGATTATTAATACTGAATGCTCTAAAAGATCCAGATAGCGAGGTGCGTGCAGAAGCCGCAACAATCGTAGGGAAATCAATGGACCAAGAAGAGGCCGCAAATCAACTCCACGAATTATTACGAGACGAAAATGATCAGGTACGCAAAAACACTGCATTATCACTCATGAAAATGGAATCAGTGATTTCAATTGATTCTATCGAGAATGCAATTCTCAAAGAATCTGATGAGCAAGTTAAAGGAGTACTCATCGTTGCCAGGAACCAGCTGGTAAACCGGAGAGATACAACCTAACCACCAAAAAGACTTTGGCGACGAGACATACTTGACTCCAAAATTTCCTTAATCAATGGATCTGTCGAATCAGTATTAATCATACTCGCAAAACACTTATCTACCTGTGTAGATTCCACTTCAGCAAGAGACATCACCGCTGATTGAACATGGGCAATATTTGCACTATTGCAAACTTGTACCAGCATAGGAATAACACGCGCTTTCTCATGCTCCTGCTTTGAAAAATATCCCAGAGTCATTAAAGCAGATTGAGATACAACGGGGTTTTCATCATCCAATGCCAACTGCAATGCAGTAATTGCCTGCTCTGGGAAAATAACATCTGGAAAATTCACTGCGATCTGAACAAAAGCCTTAATACAGCAGGCTTTGACAGTACAATTACTTGTTGTGTTAAAGAGATCAAGCAGTGGGAACAAAACTCGATGTCCAAAAATACCTAGACCTTTAACAGCTGTGCGATAGATCGTGGGGTCAGGATCATTTAAAAGCTCAAGAAGTCGAGGCAGAGCCTCATCAAAATAATTTTCTGACATTACTACACATGCCTCCATTCTAATATTCGGATTAGGATGTGATAAATCTAGAAACAGATCATCTAAAGATATTATTGGATCCACAACACAAGAGAAATATTTACGAGTTTAGCAGGGGCCAATAGCAATGGCCTTTAAATAACAAATTGCAATGGCCTATATCGCTAGTGCTCTGCGTGCTCTGGCCTGAACAAAAAGATCTTTGTCATGCTCTGAAATTTCTAAAATCATCTTGTTTTTGGATGCCGTGTCTAGTTCAGAATAATTGTCTATAGCTTGAATCAATGCATAGCGCATATCCCAGGGCAAAGAATCATGAGAAGATAAAATCTCGGCCATTAACTCACAAAGCATCCTCGGATTCTGCTTAGCAAGTGCCAATGCAGATGCAGCTCTACTCTTCTGAAATTGCGGTCTGATGTTAAAAATTGACGAGGTAAGAACTTCAATAATCCAAGGCTCAGCCTCCTTAGGCCAATCCTTAATCATGCCAAGAAGAGAAACAAAGCAATAATGAGCGCCATAATCATTATGTGCTTCCCGAATCCATGAGTCCTTCAACATCGGGAAAATTTCAGGAGAAGGACTCGTGGATAGAAATTTTAGCGCTAAATAACATCGACTAAAGTCAGTATTATACAAATCTCTAATTAGAAACTCTCCAGAGGGAGTCTCATCATATCGATGAACACAATTGATCACAGACAAATCACAGGAAAGTAGAGAATCAAGAGAGGAAAGCAAACAGGAGTCAATTCGATCAACAACGTTATCGCCATATAAATTACGAACAGCACGCAATTTAAAAGCAGGCGAAACAGGAGAAGAAAAGATTTCAGCAATCTGATCGATAGCATTCGCATCAATCAAATCTTGTATGGCGAAATGCCTATCCATTTGATTAGGCAAAAGCAAATTCAAAGAAATCTCAGAAACTCTTTCACAATTACGAGTTAGGTTGGCAATGGCAGAAATTGCTGCTCCTTTAATTCCAGGAACAGAACTAAACTGGAAAGGATAAATCACATCAACACTTTCGTGAACATCTAAAGAAGCCATGCATTGAATAATAATTCTCTGATTAGCTACATCACTTTGAAGGATATCGATCATTTTCTCAATAAGCTCATGATCATGACATTTCAGTATTTGCAATGACCAAACAGTATTTTCTACTAAATAGACATCGTCGGACCATAAGCACTTACCGATCGCAGGAACTGCATCCATGTATCCAAGACGCGCCAAAACTTCAACAATTTTGCGTTTGGCAATTTTGACTGATTGACAAGAAGATAAACGATATTCCAGAAATTCAATTAATGCTTTTTTAGTTTCTACGCAAGGGCAATTGATTAAGTGTGCTGCTGCTGTATAAAAATCACTTTCCGATTCTTGTTCACTGGCAGATTTCGTCAGTAAATATCGTGCATGCTCACAGGTCAGGCCGGGATGGATGTTGTCAAATCTTGCGGTCGTATGCAAAACAAGAACATAGACAATGTTATTATACTAGCACTTCTTCATAAAACTTTTACCAATTCTCTGTCATCGAAAAGGTATATTCAGAAGCCTTGCAGAAATGATGATGAGGCCATAATCTTAGGCCAGTCAAGATTGAATCGATGGGACCCTTTTCAAGCAACTCATTTTTTGTAAAGACAATTGCCTTTAACCGATCAAGACCAACAACATCCACAAGTATTCAAATTCCTTTTAACTTGCTGAGTCAAAGTATTCAAGCAATGCGCAAGGCTGGCATCACTGTTACTGCTGTTACCAGTGTCAGTACAGGAGAAGAAAGCAATAAAGCTGATAAAAAAGCTGCTGCTCCCTCGGAGTCAAGACAATCAAAGCGGGAACTGGAAAAAGTCAGTACCAAAGAAACTGCGTTGAAATCAGAACCCAGAAAAGAGAGAAAAACAACGACTCGCAGAACCAGGAAAAAGAGCTAGTAGTACTATCGAATACTAATTTCTATATTCGAAGACTGAATCCTCTGGCCGTGCTGACTTGAGAGCATCCCAATTGATACTCTCAAGGAACGCATCTGGGTTTAAGCACTCAACAACATCAACACCCCAATAGCCTTCTTGCAGTGGTGAGCTTGGCGTGGCAGCAGAATCCTTTCTACCACCAAGAGCAATCAAGGAATGATTCATCGTATGGCCAAGAATGTTCCGATATTTTTTCCATGAATTAACAACCTCTATTGCCAACTCTTGTACTGAGAGCTCAGATTCAACAAGAACCATCCAGTGAGGATGGTTCAAAGCTTTTGCATTGATGTGCTCCGAATGAAGGCTCAGGCCTTTGGCGAGTTCTGCGGGAGAAAAAGAAGGTACAGATTCCGAATGAATCTGTAAGTTATGCGAGAGAACAAAGAACTGCATGATTAGCAACTATAGTTAGTTAAGGTCAAGTGAAGGAATTCTAAGTGCTGATGGGTGAGGGATCCTGCAATGACTGAAAGCAATCACATTGAGAGCTCATCGAACATCGAACGATTAAACAAATTAAGTGAAGTAGAGGCACTAGTGCTTTCAGAACACTTAAAAGAACAGCGCAGAAGTGGAATACCTCTTGATTCAGATCAAAAATCTATTTCCAGAATGGTAGCGGGACTAGGTGATCCTCGGGGACTTCTTCGCCTACGTTTTGCAGATAGTCTTGGATCCGTTGGACAAGCAGCTGTTCCTGCTCTGTGCGAAGCCATGCTGTCCAGCGATAACGTAACAGTGCGCAGGGCAGCTGCAAAAACCCTCACGTTGATTGAGGATCCCGAAAGTCTCCCCGATCTTGTCTGTGCATTTCTCAATGATCAAGACTCTGTGGTTCAAGGTTCAGCCATGGGGGCGATGGCAGCAATAGGAGAAGAGGCCGTAACTCCCATCCTAAATCTATTGTCGAATCCAGAAATAACAGAAATGCAGATAGGATTGGCAAATTGGGCATTGGCTTTTATAGGCGACCGCGGGGAAAAGATCTTAAAAGATGCTTCTATCTCAAGCAATAGCAATATAAGAAAGGCTGCAATCACTGCTCTTACAAGCAGAATTGACACACTTAATGCCGATGAGAATAAAGACTTACTATCTAATGCTTCGAGTGATGATGATTCAGAGATCCGCGCAGAAGTGGCAACATTGCTTGGTGGCTTAGAGGATGTTGACTGGGCAAAACCCCTACTTATTTCTAATTTAAATGATCCAGATAGCTGGGTTCGAAAAAACTCGGCGTTATCTTTGATCAAGTTGAATGCGATTGAAGCGGTAGAAACTCTTGAGCAGCGTGAAACTCAAGAAGAAGATCAAATCGTAGCCAATGTTATCAAGCTTGCCATACAAAAACTTAAGCAAAAAGCCTAAGATTACAATCATAAAAAAAGAGAGATTGGAGAAATAATCTCCAATCTCTCTTTGACTCAAGAGAATAGTTAACTAGCTATCAAGAGAGAGCGTTGATAACATAATCAAGATAGCTCTTGAACTCATTAAGAGCTTGAGGGCTCATATCGCGAGGTGCACAAGCACGATCACGTGTGTAGGTCAGAGCTTCGACATAAGGACCGGTGGGAAGGCTAAGACTGCGATAAACCTCGCGAGCACCAGCAATACCCCACTCGTCCAAAGGACCAGTGCCGCCAACAACCAAGCAGTAGTTGATCAGGCGCAGATAGTGACCGAGATCTCGGTAGCACTTGTCAACCTTCACTTGGCTGTCGCCAGCTTCACCGGGCTGCTTCAAGTAGGAGTACTTGTTGAAGCAGGCATCACCGGCTTCACGCGTCACAGCATCAAGGCCAGCAGCCAACTTTTCAGCAGCTTCTAGGCGAGCGGCCGCTCGCTGAATGTTGCCCTGGACGGCTTCAAGATCGTTTTGAGAGGGGAAGCGACCGGCTGCATCAGCAGCAGTCACGACGGTTGTCACGACGGACTTCATTGAGGATTCCTAAAG
>Ga0228674_1001117_pt1 | contig 16502 bp, 30 predicted proteins | sample 1D_rmetaG_FD_189054 | JGI IMG/M metagenome (GOLD analysis project Ga0228674, IMG submission 189054) | Seawater microbial communities from Monterey Bay, California, United States - 1D_r | ecosystem: Environmental > Aquatic > Marine > Coastal | place: USA: California | collected 2016-09-26
TCGGGTTCAGCGTTTCCCGTTGTGACTTCGTTGTTCATATAATTCCACTCTTCAACGCCGAGCGACAGCTATGTTGTGCATTATAGCACACGAAATGCGTGCTATGAAATTATTCGGCAACCGAAGGCTGCCCCCAAGTAGACATTGTCAGGATCTGATCGTAACTAAGGATACGCCCTGATAGCTGCTGGATCTTGTCAGTTGGAGCATCGTGCATTTCTCCGATGCACTCCTCCCTCAAGTCATTGATTAACTCAATGAATCGCTGGAACTGATCGTGCCGCTGCAGGTGCTCTATGTCTTGTTCGATTGTTGGCTTTTCCATATTATTTATTTTTTGAAAGATATTCCTTTAAAGCTTGTTTCTGCTCAGGTGTAGCTTTTGCACTGGAGTCACCGCTGTAAACTCTAGCAAGAATAGTTTGTTTCATTGCTGTTGGATTATCTGCGTATTCCGTTCCTTCAAAGAATTTAACTTGATCGGGTGTAACTTCAAACTCTGGAACAAACTCATCTTGTCGCATCTTCAAGCGAATAGCTTCATTCTCTGCTACTGCTCCTAGTTGTTTCTTTGATAAAGAGCTGTAAGGGTTGAGGATAATGGTATTGTCCTCCGCTGCCATACCAGCTACTTCGGGTCTATCCGAAAAAAATTGATCCTCTCCAGGATATAACTTTTCACGAATAGGAAACCCAAAGAGCTTATCGGATGCCCGTTTATTTGCGTATTCTCCTGGGGTCATATTAGTATTGAGGCATTGCTTGAGTTTGTACTTCCCCCATCTGCGCAGGGGTAGTACCTATACGACCAATCTCAGCGTTCTGCATTTGTTGCATCTGGAACTGATACTGACCTGCGTACTTCTGTAGGCGTTCAGCGAAGGCTTCGTCTTCCTGTAACTTCTGCTGAATGTCAGGCTGTTGTCCGTACTGCTGTAGTACCTGCATAGCAATCTGACCACCGCTTGCACGGGCTGGCATTTCAATGCCTGCATAGATCTTAGTCAGGTCATCAGTTACATCTTTGACTACCTGCTGCTGCGCATCCTCTACAGGTGTAAGAACGGAGTCAGCTAGAATTGGATCAACACTGCTTGCCATCACTGCAAGTAGTTTGTCAACGTCTATACGGCCATTGCGGTCCAACTGGATAAGTTGCGTCATCTGAGCTAGTTTAACTTCCTGGGACTTAGGATCCGTGTTTAATACATCGTAGTTAATAGTAATATCAAAGTCTGCGTCAGGGTCACCTCGGTCCATTACTTGTGGGTCAGGTATTCCAGTTACACGGAAGAATATTTCGTCTGGTCCAAAGCGTTGGAAGCAACGGTACGCCATACGCATAACCTCTGCATTGTGCTGCAGGAACTTGTCCACTAGGAACTGCTTACGTACACTAGAGATTTGAGAGTTTTCATCTAGTCCTACTAGGCGGTCCGCTAAACTTTCTAAGGTTTCCTCGATTTCAATAGAACCAACAGGCGCAGGGGGGACAGGAGCAAAGTCCAAGTCACCCTTGCGGCGATAAGGAATCATACGACCTGGACCCCAGTCGCTAGGCGCCTGCCCTACTGGGTGCAGGATAGGTGGTAAAGTAGCTAGGCTATTGCGGTCAATGCGAGAGTCCCGCTCTACCTTTACTTGATTCTGGATGCCACGTAGCAAGTCAGGCAATGTAGTAGTATCGTACAGACGCTTGCTGTCTTCAGACAACTTAGTGACTACAACAGGGTAGTCCTCGTAGCCGTTGAGGAGTTCACGCTTTGCAAACGCTGGTGCCTCTCCGTTACCTCCGTCGTATTCCTTGTGCAATACTGTGCAGTAAATACCTTCTGCTCCATCTTCAGGGTCGACCAGCCGTTGGTACGCATACACGATTTCTATTAGTTCATTTGCTTCGTAAGCGTTATCGGTCAAGCTAATACTACGGCGGCCTTCCTGTTCTCTTTCAATGCTATCAATGTTTACCCCTCGGTAGTGCTCTACAATGTAGTCAACAAAGTCTGGATCCCATCCAGAAGTTGCTACCTTATTTTCAAGCTCCTGAGCTGTATAGTAAGTCCTCCAGAAGCAGTAAGGTGCCCGCTGAGGATCTGTTACATACGGAGGAAAAAAGAAGTCCCCATCTGGGGCTAGTGTCTTAATCTCTGGTGCGTCTACCTGTCGGCGAACAACAGGAAGCTCTGCTTCCCCTTCGTCTCGAAGTTCCTTAATCGCTTTCTTCGCCCGCTTTTCAGTGACTCCATTAAAGATGTTTTGTAAAATAAGTACTAGTTCGTCGTCATTTTCTCCTGACTGCACTGCACCAAAAATGTTTGGGTCTAGTTCTGCAATTTGCTCTAAGGTCAGCTTCTGTAAGAACTGACGGTCCTCTGCGTGCCAGCCTACATAGGTGATAAGAAGTCCTCGTTCTAGTAAGTAGTTAGCACCTAACTCCATTTCACGCTTGTAACGAGGGATATATCCACTGGTTACCATCCACTTTAGAAATGAAGATACGATCTCTGCACGAGCGATATCATTGGATTCCACTGGGTAGGCACGTATATTAGACCGATTCAGTGAAGACATAAACAAGGAAACTAGCCGTGTAATACGTTCGTCAATTACGTGGCTCTCTGTATCTGATGCTCCCTCCCACGGAAATGCATCTGCACCATGCTTGCGGTGATCTCGGCTCTTGCCTGGCCACCAGTTGCGGCGATCATCGTAACTAGTACGGCACAAATCAAAATAGGCCTCCAGTTCGTTTACTGTTTCGTCATATGCACTTTGAAGCGCACGGATATCTGGAGATGCATCAACGTATGTTAAAGCTTCAAAAGTGGATTTATTTTGCATTTAGTTTTTTTCTAGCAGATTTAGTCATCTCGTGGATGTAACCTTTGTGAACTCCAATTCTATCACATAATTCTTGTGGTCGCATTGGTTGGTCTAATTGATGCTTTACGTAGCGATTCAAGTACTCCCAGGCGGCTAGTCGGTCTACCTGCTCTTCGATCCATTCTGGATCTAAGGTAATGTCTTCTTCGGGTAGATTCATTTTACATAGCGATAAGACGTTCCTCGGTCATCTGTGATGGCCTCTACGTTTACGTTTTTACCTTCTGTCAGGAAGTGCTCTAGCTTACGAGGAATGACCGCTGGTACCTTCTTCTTGATCTCCCTGATGTACACGTAGATGTAACTTCGGTTGGGTGCCTTGGAGTGCACTACTCCTCGATAACGCTTAGGCGTAAGCTCGGGAATGTCTACGGCTTTCTCTAGTAACTCCTGGCCTTCTTCGTTAATCCATCTGGCGTAGCCAGTACCAGTGACGGTATGCTCTGGTAGTTTGCTTTCTATTAATTCAATAAGGTAGTCCAGCTCTACGCTGTGCTCCTTTGCAATTGTTTGTACTCGTTTCTTGGGCATATTAATATCCTCCTTGATTTGTTCTTGTTGTTTGCATCGAGGCATTAGACATAAAGTCTGGACCTTCTCCGCCGTTTGACATTCGCAAATAACGGATAACGTCAAAGAAATCCTTCAGTGGCTCGTCGGCCTTGCCTTGCGAGTTGTAGTTAATAAGGCTGTCGATGAGGTTTCCGCATTCCTTATGGATGTAGCACAGGGGCCTGTTAGCTTCGTCGACCCCTACATTTGGGTTATAGTTAAACCAATCATCGAGGGCAGTAATGCCCTGGTCTTCCATCGCTCCATTGGACGGAACAAAGCTTAGGCCGAAGTCATAAAAAGAAGTAAACAGGTCGTCATTGTTTTCGTTTTCCTTGGCAAAGAAACGGGAGTCACCTATGCGCTCGGTTACTTCTATGCCAAGGTCCTCTTCTATTTCATTAAACAGCTCGCAGTATCCTTCTACGTTTAGTCCTACTTTCTTAGATGCAGGGCCGTATCTCCACTTAGGATCTCCGAAGATAGCCCATTCCCCGAATGTATCACGGTCAGGCCACTCCTTTCTGATGTATACTTCTCCGTGCTCGTTTACACCAGCCCAGATGCAGGTGTAGTTCCTTGCACCAGCAGGGTCAACTACCTGGTAGCAGCTGAACTGCGACTTATCTGAAATGTCAGGGAACTGCATCCCGTACTTATTAGGTTCGCTAGATAGTACGTTTACTTCAGTATTGAAGTAAGGAAGCAAAGCATTTGCTGATTTAACTGGTACGCCGTAGGCACGGACCATAATCTCTGACTCAGGCCTTCCAGCCAGGTCCTTAGCGATTCGCTCATAACCACCAAAAGGGTTCTCGTCCGAGTGCAGGTATATTACAGATGCATCACGGCTAGGGCTGTACTGCTCGATTGGTACTGCTTTGTTGTCCAGTAAAGCCGCAGGCTTAGTCCTTAGGGTTTCTGCATTCTTTAGGTAGTCCGATATAAAAGGTGTATAGCCGTCAATCGGGGTAAACCCAATCAGCATCTTAGAGTCCCTGGTAGCTAGGCGGAACCGTAATGTATTTACCAAGGCTGCATCGCCGAGGTACTCGTCGAGCCAGGCACCTATGTTCAAGCCCTTAGGTTGTCTGAACCCGAACTCAAAACCCTCGAGGATCGTCTGGTTATTGCTGTACTGAGTATATGTCTTAAAGTCTACTCGGGTCCTGGTATCAGGGAAAATGAAAGAAGAGGCTGTAAACCCGTTCTGCATAGAGTAGTTAATATACCCGTCTACGCTCTTGGTCTTGCGCTTGAACTCCTTGGGCATCATCTCCCAGATTGCAGCCTGCTGCACCTTGATAGAGGTGTCAGCATTCTGAGAGAAGCATACGATATGCCCGTCCATACTTTCCGTGACGGCCTCCATCAGCATCTTGGCGCATCCAGTAGTCTTGCCGCTTCGATTACCTCCCAGTGCCAGGACTTCATTATTTGTACGTAACCCTGTACGTATGCGGTCCCATCCTGCTAGGTCAAAGCCGTAGCGTATAGGGTCCTCGTATGCTGCTTGTATTCTACCTTCGTGAGCTTCGTGCAGTGCAGCTAATAACTTAGGGTCCTGCTCACCAAGCAGGACTATCTCCTCATCTGTAGGAGGCCGCACTATAGGGTGCTCTGTAAAAGTAATCGGCATTACTTTGACTTGGCTGGCTTGTCCATCTTCTGGACTGCTGGCTTCTTACTCCAGTCAATATCGTCGTAGTTCTTACGCTGTTTCTCAGCATTGTGTCCCTTGCGGGGTGCGCATCCTTTACCCATTGTCGTAATCTCTTGTTAGTTCTTCTCCTAGTTCGTACATAGCACCAGCCACATTGTCCTTGTCGTGACCGCCAGCCAAGCAAAGAAGGTACATCTCCTGCACAAGCTCCGTAGTAGAAAGACTGTAATCGAACTCAAAGGTTCTCGTCTCTGATTGCTCCTCTAGTATTAGTCTAGTTCTGCGCTTTTCCATTATATCAATCCTCCTGCACTAGTTCTACCTTTTCGGCTTGCTTTAGTTTCTCGATTCTTTCTCGGGCCGCCTTGATCGTTTCGTCGTAGTCCTCCTGTGTAATAACCTGGCGGTCCTCTGTAATCTGCGTGGCCTCGCCACGGGAAGTAAATGCCTGCCTTGCTGCATTAGATACCGAAATTGAAATCTCCTTGAGGTCCCTGACCGTAGGCTTTAACTCCCCTGACTCCAGGTCCTGACGTACAGAGTTAATAAGGTCCTCCTCTAGGCTAGATAGGTTCAGGTAATTCTTAGCGGCAATCTTGCCGCTTAACTCCTTGAACTTGCCAAGGTGATCCGTGTAGTCCGACAGGACGCTGATGACTGTCTCCCGATCTATGCCGTACTTCTTAACAATGCGGGTCTGGCTACTGCCAGTACTATAGAGGTACAAAATAGAAGCAACCTTGTCAGGGTTATGCCTGGACAGGCTACGTACCTTTTCGACCTCCTTCTTTTCAGCAACTTCCCAGATAGCTCCTTGGATTTCTTTCATCAAGGATGCCTTATCTTCAGGTGAATTTTCCTCTAGCATTTTTATATTATTTGTTAAATGTACTTGACAGTCAACTAAAAAGTACTGTATAATCTATTTATACTCCTTAAGGAGTCCAAGCCTTAAAGAGCTTCCCGTCCCCGTAGGGGCAAGGGAATTAAGGTAGCCAAAGGAAAAAGGAATCATAACAACACTCCTTAAAGAGTACAGGAACGGAATAGGACTCCTTAAAGAGTACAGGAACTTGATAGGGGCCAGGTACCCTGGCCTATGAGTTAGGTATTTTTTTAGAGGGTGGTTTATGAATACACATGTCAGACTCGACTGATATAAGTTACCCCCACCCCCCCCATTCACTGCAAGGCAACGCAAGCTACCTTCACCCACTAATGCACTACCGAACCCAGCATTAGCCCAGCTTATAGCCGCTCGGGGCATTAGCACTCCTTATCAATAACCCCAGACAGGATCCGCATTAGACCAGCTTATGGAGACGGGGCCTCGCATGTGAGATTAGTTTTTCTTCTTCGATGAGTGAAAGCATCCACAGCATAAGTCAATCTACTCTACTCTACTCTACCTCCTAGAATTAGCACATCTACTTCTGGGTCATCTTGTACTCCTTAAGGAGTGTTCGTAATAGTAAAGGGGATTCAGTCAAATGATAAGAGCCGCTGTTTGCGGCTTTGCATTATAAGATCTACTTTAATGGAGGGGATTCAGGGAGAGTAATTTTCTGTCCGATGCCAAAATCCCGAAAAAAGTCGATTTCAACGAGAATGCCTTTTTAGAGCTTCCAAGGGTCTATGTACCAATCGAAAATCGGACACAGCACAGAGGGGCTGAGGTGCCCTGCTGTCGATTTGATTTTTGGGTTTTTAGAGCATTATCAACGACTTACAAAAGTCTATCAACGACTTACGCAACTGCTATCAATGACTTACAGAATTCTATCAACGACTTACGTAATTAATTGGGAAAATGGCTGAAAATGGTATATTCAGATCGCCGCTGTCTGCGGCTCTTCATTTGGCTCTTATAAAAAGCATAGGATTTGACCTGCACATGTATGGCACCTGCAAAGTCCGATTGAATTAAAATGAAAATAAAATAAAATTTATTGAATTAGGTATTGACAACGCACGAGTTATGCACACTCTGGGAAATGTAGCACCCGTTCTTTGACAGTCCCAGTACCACCTGCCCTCGTGAGATACACGAGGTGGGGTCTTCGCCGCTTGCGGTCATATCTCGGAGAATTGAGATATGGGAAGTGTAGACCTGCGGATTGCATCCGCTTGATGACGTGGTAAACAGGGCATAAATTGGTAAATCAGCCGCAACCAGCGGGCGTCTCAAGCCGCCGCAAATGATGAGAGCCAATTAACACAAACCAACACAAACCAACACAAACCAACACCGCTAAGACTATGAATAAAAAAAAATTCTTAATTGCTCTACCTACCTTCCCTTGCAAAAAAAACTTCAACCATCAAACTATTCTTTTATCCGCAAAGGATGAAAACGATGCAATGGACTTGCTTTTCCATTTGCGCCCTCATACTCAACACGTTGGGAAAATAAGAGAAGTTAAATCTTAAACCATCAAACCAATAAACAAACCACGCACACAACACAAACCAATATACATTATGCAAACAATCACAGCACACGCAAATCAGATTGCCCGAGATTTAATCTTAGACAGCGGTGAAGTTCAAATTCAGCTATGCAGTCCAGCTGGTGGATATGTTCTGGCGGTATCCGCCGAGCGCTCATACATCGAAGACAATGAGACAGGCGAATGCGTCACCGAAAAGGTCGACGTGAAAGACGCTCTCGACGAGTTGATTTACTTCTTCAACAAGGACAACTGCTACCAACCAGATGGCTCAGTAGCCGCCGAGATCGACGGCGAATGGTACACCATCATCTATAAGGTAGAGGGTGGCTACGCAGGAATACAGATCGCCTAGATCACACAGCCTCCAAGCTTTTAGCTTGGGGGCTTTTTGGGTATAAGCACATCTGCTTCAACTAACACCTAGCACATACCAACACATACAAACTATGAAAATCAAATTACCTAGCGTAAACGAAGTACTCGACCGCAAAAACTGGACAGGGCACACACTAGCCGAGCTGGTTTCATTCGGACAAGTAAGTCCCAATGATGGTGCCGACAAGTGGATCCAAGCCCTTCAAGCCGAGCAAATCAAAGATGGCTACCAGGTCCCGCTGGATTCTATCGGCGAGTACATCAAAATCTGGGAGCAGTTAGAGTACGAAGTACTAGACCGCCTAGTTGAAATCCAAGCGCAATCTTAATCCAACAGCCTCTCAGCTTACCGCTGAGGGGCTTTCTGGGTAGCAGGGCTATCCTAGCACTCGCAACCTAACACAGCGCCGTACAGCGGCACACAGGGGCACTAAACTATGAATACTACAGAAGACGAAGTAATTAGCACCGAGCAAGAGGCTCGCAACCAATCCGAAATCTGCCAGTTCTGCGACAGCGACGATATGTTTGTCGGCGGACTGTGCTTCCGCTGTGCCCAAGGGCACTACGAATAAACGAATACACACATACACAATGAACAAACCAGAAAACACTTATTACAACGTTTGCATCTTAAAAGATTTCCAGTGCTTTGCCAAAGACGGCTTCAACATGTTAAATGAAAACTGTGACATAAACCCAGCCTTTTATGATCTCATTGAGGCGGACGCTTGCGGTAACATCATAAAAGTTGATAACCAACCTGTTACTCAAAACGGCACAGTTTACTTTTTGTAAGATTAAAAGTCGAAACGCCTAAGGGCGTCTACTGGGATGGCTACCAGTACTGATGAGACAGCCAAATAACCAATAACCCACATACACACATAAACACATATGAAAAGAGTAGCATACATACACGAAGCCTGTACTGGATACTGGCACATCAGTGACAACGAAAGAGAGATCCTTTCAGAAGAGGGGATCGGTTACGATACCGAGAGAGCCGCCATCAAAGCCGCCCGACAGGACGGTTGGTTCACTCACCGAATAGACCTTAAAGGAAGGGTAAGGAAAATATAAGCTTGTAACTCCTTAAGGAATATAACTCCTTAAGGAATATAACTCTTTAAGATTAATGCCCCTTCAGGGCAAACTCCTTAAGGAATACATTCTTAATTATAGAAACCAAAATAAAACTGTCAAGGAAATTATGAACCCAGAAATATTAGACCTACTTATGAACTTCGAGATGGGCGAGCTGGACTCTCAAGGTACGCTCCGCCTATTCTCTGCACTAATCAGTACTGGTGCCCTCTCGCACCTGCAAGGGCACTACCAACGTACAGCAATGGATCTTGTAGATGCAGGATACCTCGCAAACAATGGAGACATACTAGCATGATGAAAAACAAAAGAGACAGACGCACAAACCTCGACGACCTCATCCAGGGGGGAGACCGAGTCTTTCACTCAGCCTGCATACTGCTTGGCTGTTTACTAAGTGGTAGCATACTGCTACTAATTGCCATAATCGTAACTGAACTAAACTAAACTAAATCATGGAAACAATAAAGCTATACACGTACCCTCAAGGGGTAGCGAACAAACTAGGGCAGGACACTTACGTTCAACGCCTCAATGAACTCAACAGGTTTGATGACTGCCTAGTCATTGACCTTGAAGAAGGCGATCAGTACTTCGTGCATCCAAAGGAACTGCCCAGCCGTACACCCGAGGACATCCTCAACTTCATCGAAAATAAGCAAATTGACATACAGTACAATACTGATGTAGATGGAAAGACTACTAGCATCGAGCTGTACTCGTGGGAGAATAGGATCTCGCACACGATAAACACTAGCTCCCTTGTTGATGCCATCAACTTCTTGATGGATATGGATGAACAGGAACTATAAGGGTTGACAGTGCATAGAGTGAGTCATTCAATATTAGGATGGCTCACTTCTATGACTGCACTGATACACTAGATGCTTTCCTTCGGGAAGATATCACCACCGTAGCACAGGCTCGAAAAGTCCGTGCTATTTATCCAAGCGTTACTACTGTACTGGGCATCTGCAAAGATGAATTCCTAGATAGCATATACAAACCATCCAAGATGGTTGAACTAGGCAGGAGCAACCCTCACGTGCATTGGCGAGAGGTTGAACGCCTATGCTATGGGGTGCGAAAGCACCCGACCGATGGATCACTGATACCATCATCTGAATTTGGCACAGCCGTGCATAAGCGTATCGAAGACTTGATACAGGCTAAGATTCACGGCCATGAACTGGGCGAGTGCCCTTACAATGAATGGGCACTGCCCTTCCTTGAGTGGATCGAAGAGGCGCAGGTAAAGCCACTGGCTACTGAGTGCATCGTCGCCGACCGACTGATCAAGATAGCAGGAAGCGTAGACTTCATTGGGTATGACTACGACGGTAAGCTTTTTCTGGCGGACTACAAGTGCCGCACCAATACCAAGGGTAAAGCTAAGGTATACGACAAGGACTGCGAGCAGTTAGCTATCGAAGCTTTCATTATACAAAAGGAATACAAGTTGGAATACACCCCAGAATGCAGGTCAGTAGTCATTGACTGCGACACCAAGAAGCACTGGCATCACGTGTGGAGTACAGACGACGTAAAGAAGGGGATTGCTAACGCCAAGCTCATGGCTAAACTTTATTGGAATAAGAGGATGCAGAAATGAAAGACCTCTACCCTATAGACTGGACGGAGAAGGGGCACTACCTTCGGAATGATGCCATACAACTCGACGGCTGTGACTCAGCCGTTATAGGTATAACCGAATCGGGAGAACTCTGTTACAGTTATGAACTCCTAGTGGACGTGTTCGTTACACGGGATGAGATGACCTACGACGAGGCTGTCGAGTGGGTCGAGTTCAACGTCGTATCATTACTGGGTTACGGTAAGTTTACCCTGATCTATACCGACCTATGATCTTTGAAATAAGGTATAAGAATGCTAGTATGCCAGAAGGTTACATAGGTAAGTGCATCAAGCATGCACATACCAAGGAGCAGGCACTCAAATACTTCTCACCGAAAAAGCCAGACAAGCAGGGCTGGACTCGGACAAAGCACAAAGCACAAGTACAAATCCTAAGCGTAAATGAAATACCTACCGAGTATGAAGACGCTTGACTTTATAGACAGCCCTAGTTGGAGCAGAGGTCAAAAAGTAGAGACTTCCTTTAAGGATATACTAGACAGACGTGGTATAAAATACAGGCGGGCAACCCTCGAAGAGCAATACAAGCACTTTGATTATGTCACTGATCGAGGTACGATAGACGTTAAGGCTCGAAAGAGGGTCAACAGAGGGGACAACTCTGAGCAAGACGAATTAGTCTGGCTTGAATTTAACAATACCGCAGGGAAAAAAGGATGGCTAACATCCGATGTAGATTTAATTGCCTTTGAGAGAATGAAAGATTTTGTTTTAGTTCGGAGGCAATCACTTTACGAAATGGCAATCAGTAAGTGCAACCTTGACGATAGGGTTAGCCGAGGGTCTGAAGCTTTATACAAGGGATACCAAAGAAGCGGGAGGAATGACCTGCTATCTATTGTAAAGATGGAAGACATATTAAATTTAACGGTTAAGATCATAGAAAAGTAAATATGAAATACCTACCAAGCAGCAAACTCAAGCAGTGGAGGCAGGACAACAAGCCGAAGGTGTGCCCGATCTTCAAGTGCAAGGTCAATGACGCAGTAGTAGATCACTGCCACAGAACGGGATTAGTCCGAGGTGTACTGCACAGGCAGAGCAACGCTTGGGCAGGTAAGATCGAAAACTCTTGGAAGAGATTCGGGCAAAACAATTCAGACCTTACTTTATCAGAGGCACTACGTGCCTTGGCTACATACCTTGAGGAAGCTCGGACCGACATACTGCACCCAGTAGGGCTTCGGCAGAAGTGCAACCGCTTTGACAGGCTATCAAAAGCCGAGCAGATAGACACTTTAATACAATTAAAATGCGAACAGGATGAGATTAATTATTGCAAGAACTCAAAGGATCGCACAGTATGCTTTCGCACTGCACTTCTTAAGCAGTGCACTTAACTAATAGCACATAACCAATAAAACATATGAACATACTACAAGAAATACAGTCAGAGCTGAAAGCTCCTAAGGGTCAAAGGAATAACTTTGGCAACTACTCATACCGATCAGCCGAGGACATCCTCACTGCGGTTAAGCCACTACTAAAGAAGCACGGAGCGTCACTCATATTGACTGATGCACTGGTGGCACTTGAAGGACGCATCTTCGTTAAGGCTACAGCTGTACTGCATCACGATGGTGGCACACCATTTACTGCTGATGGCTTTGCCGAGCACGCAGTTACAAAGAAGGGAATGGATCAAGCACAGATCACTGGCTCGGCCTCATCCTACGCACGCAAGTATGCACTCAACGGACTTCTCTGCATCGACGACACAAAAGATCCCGATGCAACAAACACTCACGGGAAGGGTGAACCTTCCTACAAAAAGAAAACACAAACCCTGGATGGGTTAATATAATGGATAAGCAATACGACAACAACAACAGCGGTGCCCTCTTCCCTAACAATCGTAAGGAGAAGGAGACTCACCCTGACTTGAACGGCTCTTGTGAAATTGAAGGCAAAGAGTACTGGTTCAAGGCGTGGAAGAAGACCAGCAAGAATGGCCTGCCATTCCTGTCGGTATCATTCGATCCTAAGGAGGCGGCACCAGCCGTATCATCGGGAGTTGCACCTACTAACGATGACCCTATCGACTTCTAATATATGGAGTTTGATAAGCAATGGTGGGAGCAATTCCGCCGCAACGAAGTTGATGAAATACTCAGCTTCACTGCTAAAAAGAACAGTGACTACACGGGCGGCCAAGATAACGGCAACCCCTTTGCGAACTTCGATGAAAGCTCGGAGTTCGGTGTAGAACCCCTCACTGGTCTATGCGTACGGATGGCAGATAAGTTCCAGAGGGCTAAGGCCTATTGCAGGGACGGCAAACTATCCGTAAGCACCGAGGGTGACCAGACAGCCGACATCTTTAGAGATCTAATCGGATACTCATTGGTTGCCTTAGGTATGCTCGAGAGACAATCTCGAGAACGCCAACCATAACTACACCCTAACCGCCAGCTGGAGTCCTACCCTCCAGTTGGCTTTAGGATTTTAATAGCACAAACCAAAATATGACAAACCATGACAAACCTAATAGAAGCAGACACAGAACTGCCAAATAATTTATCAGCAGAGCAGGCCTTGATTGCCTGCTGTTTACTGGGGGATAACTCAGACGCATACGATAGTATCTCTAGCTTAGTACGGGCCGATGACTTCTATGCTTTGCGGCACCAACTAGCATACCAAGCTATTGCCGACCTAGCAGGATCGGGAGAACCAATTGATGAAATCAATTTAGTTGAACGCCTCAAGGTCAACAACTGCATCGACGAAGTCGGAGGTGTAGTAGGTGTAATGGCACTGGCTGACGGGGTTGAGACGACTGCATCAGTCCGCAACTACGCAAGCATCGTAAAGGAGAAGAGCAACCTACGTAAGATGCACCGTGCCTATAAGATGGCCGCTGAACGTGCCGCTTCCGAGCAACTGGATTCCTCTGAGATTCAGGGCCAGATCGACAGCGAGCTTGACCTAGTCAACGGTAGCGAGTCAGGGGTAGAGAAGATCTCTAACTCGGTTGAACTGCTCAGGGAAGAGTTCAAGCAGATGCAAGAGGGCACATACGTCAAGGACGTAGTTAAGACTCACATCAAGCACCTAGATGAGAAGCTCGGTATGGGCGGCATCGGTGCAGGTGAAGTCTGCATTGTCGCTGCACCTACCTCTTGTGGTAAGTCCGCCGTGGCTATTAACATTGCACTGCGTGCAAGCAAGATTGATTCGGTACCTTCTGCTATCTTTTCTTTTGAGATGCCTCAGAAGCAGATTGCTAGACGTATGCTGCAGACCCTAAGTGGGGTTAACCTTCGTCAAGTCGAAGAGAACGTAGCTACACCTGCAAAGCTTAAGTCCGTGCACGCAGCAACTGAGTTGCTTGATGGACTGCCAATCTATACTGTGCATAGCGTCAAGGGTGCAGATGATTTGAGAAGTCAGATCAGACTGCTGGTCCGTACGCACGGGGTAAAGCTAGTGGTCATTGACTACCTGCAGTTAATCCCATTTGGCAAGAGCGTAGGTAAGACCGAGGGTATCTCAAACATCTCTCACAAGATTAAACAGATAGCAGTAGAGCTAGGCATCGGTATACTACTACTAGCGCAGGTCAACCGAGAGGGTGCCAAGCGTGAAAGCGGCCTGTCTCTTTATGATCTTAAGGATTCTGGTGACATTGAGAATGACGCAGACGCAGTCGTACTTATGTGGCCAGAAGGAGGGGACGTTGAGTCCGCTAAGAAGTTCGATTCAGTCGGACCATACACTGAGTTGCAATACTCAGTTGCTAAAAATCGAGAAGGCGAACGTGACGTTCGTGGAATCTTCAAACTATATCACTGCGTAGGAATAATAAAGTAATGCTAAACAAAATAACACTAATCGAAATCGCTGCAGAAAAATTCTGCACTACATCTAATGTCATTCGGGGTAAGTCCCGCACTCAACGAGCATCCTACGCCAGGGATGCAGCATCGTATATGATGCACCTGCAGGGGTACACTCACGAAGAGATTGCACGCTGCGTTAACAGGCACCGTACCAGTGTCTCCAAGGGGCTGGACCGAGTGCACGAACGTATGCGTTCCAACGCTAAGGACTGCATTGTGTATCACAGGAGCCTCAATGAAGCCTGCCTAGACGCAGGCATACCAATCGATGAAGTTATCCAAGAAGATTAAGCTGGAATACTGGCAGGCACGATGCACCGCCGAGCCGTACGATAACCTAGATTCAATGCTTGAAGAAGCACTGGATGAACTAGAAGAAAAATACAATGAGTTGCTGTCACAAGTTGACCCAATGAATTGTGACAATATAAACTCACATAAACTCACATAAACTCACATAAACTCACATAAACTCACATAAACTCACGCACTCAAAGTTAAACAAGGGTTGATTTCGGGGGCGGGCAACTAACAGCACTATGAAAAAACTAAGCGAAACATACAAAGAACTAGGGATTGCATTTAGCTTCCCTATCGAGATTAAAGACGACAATGGCACTGATACTTACTGGGAGGACAGTGATGGCTACTGGAGTAGGTGGAAGCGTGACGCCAATGGCAAACAGACCTACTATGAGAACAGCACTGGATACTGGAGTAGGTATGAGCGTGATACCAACGGTAAAGAGACTTATTATGAGGACAGCACTGGCTACTGGCATAAGTATGAGTACAATGCTGACGGCAATGAGACTTACTGCGAGAACAGCACTGGATACTGGCATAGGTATGAATACGATGCCAATGGCAATGAGACTTACTACGAAAACAGCGGTGGCTACTGGCGTAAGTATGAGTATGATGCCAAGGGCAATGAGACTTACCACGAAAACAGCAGTGGCTACTTGCGAGGCACACCTAAGACAGCCAAGACCTGCGAAGGTAAAGTCATTGAAGTAGACGGAACTAAATACAAACTCACAGCACTATGAAAAAACTAAGTGAAACACTAACAGAACTAGGGATTGCATTTAGCTTCCCTATCGAGATTATGGAAGCCAATGACAGAGTGACTTACTGGGAGAACAGTGATGGCTTCTGGGAGAGGTATGAGCGTGATGCCAATGGCTATGTGACTTACTGGGAGAACAGTGATGGAGCAAAGATGGGCACACCTAAGACAGCCAAGACCTGCGAAGGTAAGGTCATTGAAGTAGACGGAATCAAATATAAACTAAAAGCACTATGAAAAAACTAAGTGAAACACTAACAGAACTAGGGATTGCGTTCAGCTTCCCTATCGAGATTAAAGATGACAAGGGCAATCGAACCTACTGCGAGGCTAGTGATGGCTACTGGTGGAAGCGTGAATACGATTCCAACGGCAATGAGACCTATCAAGAGGATAGCGATGGCTACTGGCATAAGTATGAGTACAATGCTGATGGCAATGAGACTTACTACGAGAACAGCACTGGCTACTGGTGGAAGGCTGAGTACAATGCTGACGGCAATGAAACTTACTACGAGGACAGCAAGGGCGTAAAGAAAGGAACACCTAAGTCATCTAAGACCTGCGAAGGTAAGGTAATCGAGGTTGACGGAATTAAATACAAACTAAAAGCACTATGAAACTACTAAGCGAAACATATAAAGAACTCGGGATTGCTTTTAAATTCCCTATCGAGATTAAAGATACCAATGGTAAGAGGACTTACTGCGAGGACAGCAATGGCTACTGGTTTAAGTATGAGTACGATGCCAATGGTGAAGCGACTTACTACGAGGACAGCTATGGCTATTGGTACAAGCGTGAGTATGACTCCAACGGCAATCAGACTTATCACGAAGACAGTGATGGCTACTGGTTTAAGTATGAGTATGACTCCAATGGCAGAGTGACTTACCACG
>Ga0228674_1001123_pt1 | contig 16454 bp, 13 predicted proteins | sample 1D_rmetaG_FD_189054 | JGI IMG/M metagenome (GOLD analysis project Ga0228674, IMG submission 189054) | Seawater microbial communities from Monterey Bay, California, United States - 1D_r | ecosystem: Environmental > Aquatic > Marine > Coastal | place: USA: California | collected 2016-09-26
GAAGGAGACGCACCACGGGCAGGAGCTGCTGGTGACGCGCAAGGGTGCAGTGAGTGCCCGCGAAGGCGAGCTGGGCATCATTCCCGGCAGCATGGGCACGCGCAGCTACATCGTGCGTGGCAAGGGCAACCCGGACAGCTTCCACAGCTGCAGCCACGGCGCCGGCCGGGTGATGAGCCGCGGCAGCGCACGCCAGCAGATCACGCTGGCACAGCACCGCGAAGCCACCGCTCACGTGGAATGCCGCAAGGACAGCGGGGTGCTGGACGAGTCACCGGCGGCGTACAAGTCAATCGATGACGTGATGGCGGCACAGCTGGATCTGGTGGACGTGGTGCACACCCTGCGCCAGGTGCTGTGCGTGAAGGGATGAGGGAACGGTGCCGGCCAAGGCCGGCACCCACCACACGTCAAGCCGACCACGCAGGCATCCGACTTGACTCAATCGTGCTCGATGCCGCACCACCCCGGCAGATAGCGCGCGTCAGCGTGCCGGGCATGCTCGGTGGCCGTGGCCACCGCCTGCTGGAAATCCCGGCGGATCGACTTACGGGTGATGCGCTGGCGGAAGTAGTCCGCCCACAGAAACTCAGCGAACGGCTGCACCGATTTGGCATAGCCGCCCCGGCGGCGGACCTCGCCGGCCAGCGAGCGATGCGGGTCATCAGCCAGGTCCAGCAGCGACTTCGGCATCGCCGAGGGTGGCTGGCGCACGCCCTCGGCATCAAACGGATGCGCCCAGCAGTAGCGTTCCATCACCGTCCAGAACAGCTTCCGCGGCAGGTGCGAGAGATCGGCCTGCACGGCGGTCAGCACGTGCTCGATGCCTTCCTCATGCAGGGCCAGCGCCAGATGATGATGGTCGATCAGGTACAGACGGTTCGACGGCCCCACCACCACCGGCACCATGTGCCGTCCGAGGTAGCGTTCCTCGTCCTGCTTCGGCAACGTCTTCCACTGCGCACGCTTGCGTTGCACTTCCAGCAGGCCCACGCTCATCTGCGTCGGCCGCAGTTCAAGGATGGCGACCGGCGAAAGCCGCGGTTCGGGAATGCGGGTCATGGCGTACCTCGGGTGCGGTAGTGGTCAACGGCCTGTTGCACGCTGTGGCTGGTTCCGTCCGGCCCCAGCAGGGCGGCGATGCCGAAGCGATCCAGCGCCTGCATCGCGCGCAACGAGCCCAGCCGCGCGATGACGAACACGATGCCCTTCTGCTGGCAGAGCCCGATCACCTCGCGCAGGGTCTGCGCGGCGCTGTAGTCGATCTCGACGATGGCACTGCCATCCAGCACGATCAGCCCGGGCGGTGGCGTCGCCTCGATGCTGGCCAGCAGCTGCCGCTTGAAACTGTCGGCGTTGGCGAACAGCAACGGCGCCTGGAACGCCAGCACGGTCACGCCGGGTTCGGTCTCGCCACGGCTGCCCGGCCACCAGACGGTGCTGCCCGGCAGGCGGGTCAGCGTCAGCATCGGGCTGTGCGCGATCATCCACACGCCATGCAGCAGGGCCAGCCCCACCCCGATCGCGATGCCCGACTGGATCGGCAGGCACACCACCGCCAGGAAGGTCAGCACCGCCAGCAGCGCTTCGCCACGCGCGCGGCGGGCGATGTCGATCAGCACGCGCAGGCGGAACAGGCGCACCGCCACGAACAGCAGCACACCGGCCAGTGCCGCATCGGGAATGGCACCGAGCACGCTGCCGCCGCAGAATGCCAGCAGCATCACCAATGCTGCGGCGATCAACGCGCCCAGCTGCGAGGTAGCGCCGGCCTCCACCGCCACTGCGGTACGCGGAGGACTGGCATTGACCGGGAACGCACCGAACGCGGCCGACAGCAGGTTGCCGGCGCCGACGCCGAGGAAGTCCTTGTTGACGTCGGGCTCTTCCTCGCCGGGAAACGCACGATCGACGGCGGCCACCTGCATGATGATGACCAGGGTCAGCAGCAGGGCCAGCGGCACCAGCGTGGTGAAGGTCGCCAGCGCGGGCAGCTGCCACGCGGGCGGATACGGTGACACCGCGCCGAGGGTCGCCACGCCGAGGCGTTCGGTACCCAGCGTAGCGACCAGCACGGTGGCGATGGCCACGGCGATCAGCGCGCCGGGAATCCGTGGATTGATCCGGTCGCACAGCGCCATGGCCAACAGCACGCCGAAGCCGATCACGGTCGGCAGCAGCTGGGCCCGTGGCAGCGCCAGCAGCAGTTCGTACAGCCGCTCCGGCAGCTCACTGGACTGCAGGCTGACACCCAGTGCCACCGGCAGCTGTGACGCGGCGATGTGCACTGCAATGCCACCGAGGAAGCCGGTCACCACCGGCACCGACAGCAGTGCGGCCACCACGCCGATGCGTAGCAGCGCCGCCAGCGCCAGGAACACACCCACCAGCAGCGCCAGCACCACGGCACTGCCGGCCAGGACGCCGGTGTGCTGCGCGGCCAGGCCGGCCAGGGTGAGCGCGAAGATCGGTGTGATCGTGGAATCGGCGCCGACGGTCAGCCGGCGGTTGCGGCCCAGCAGCACGAAGCCGAGCGTGCCGCCGACGAAAGCGTAGAAGCCGACCTGCGGCTCGAAGCCACCGAGCCGCGCCGTCGCCATCTGTTCGGGCAGGGTGATCGCGGCCAGGGTGATACCCGCGATCGCATCGCGCGTGGCCTGCGCCGGTCGCCAGCCACGCAGGCCCTGCAAAGGGGCCAGCAGCGATCTGAGGCGGTTTGCTTCGTCCATGCCGGGTTCGGGCGCGTGGGTACGTTGCCGCCACTATCGGCGTTGGGAAGTGGAAATGGCGTCAGCGGTCAGATCCGCTTCTGCTTATGGGATCCGACCCCGAGGGCGCAGTAGATTCACGCCATGCGTGGATGGAACGGCGCCGACCAAGGTCGGCATCTACAGAACAAGCCCGATCAGCGCGGCACGCTGTCTTCGCTCACCAGCGCATGATGCAGGCCGATTCCCGCGCGCACCCCTTCGGCGGTGGCCAGGGTGATGTTGCCGACCGTGGTCGCATCGCCTGCGGCATACACGTTCGGCACCGAGGTCTGCTTCATCGCATCGACCTCGATCAGCACGCCCAGCGGGCTCTCGGCCAACGTACAACCCAGCCGCTGCACCAGCGGCGTGGCCATCGCCTGGGTGGCCGGCACGAACAGCGCCCGCTGGGCGATGCGACGACCGTCGGCCAGTTCCACCTCCAGCCAGCTCGGCTGGTCGCCCTGCACACCCAGTACCGGCGAGGTCTCGACCTGCACGCCACGCTGCTGCATGGCGGCGCGTTCGTCCTCGGTGATCGGCAGGCCCTGGCTGAAGAAGGTGACATTGCCCCAGTCGGCGAACAGCGGCGCCTTGCTGGCCGACATCGGATGGCCACCGAGCAGGCCGATCGCACCGCCACCGACTTCATAGCCATGGCAATAAGGACAGTGCAGCACGGTGCTGCCCCAGCGCTCGGCCAGGCCGGGCAGGTCCGGCAGCTGGTCGGCGATGCCGCTGGCCAGCAGCAGCTTGCGCGCCGCCAGCACCTGGCCGTCGGAAGTCTCCACTTCAACCCCATCGCGGGTGCTGCGGGCATGCACCGCATCGGCATGCAGCCAGCGCACGCTGGGATAGTCCAGCAGCTGCTGGCGTGCGGTTTTCAGCAGCTCGGCGCCGCTGATGCCATCCAGCCCCAGTACCCCGTGCGAATGGCTGGCGAAGCGGTTGCGTGGCGAACCGGCGTCGATGACGGTGACCGGGCGACGGGCGCGGGCCAGGATCAGGCCGGCGGCGATGCCGGCATAGCTGCCGCCGACGATGAGCACATCAGGATTCATGCTGACCTTCCAGGGAACGGTGATGGGCGAGATGGCGGGCGAACTCGGCGCCGAGCTGGTCCAGCGTGGCTGCCTGCAGGCGCTGTTCGAGCAGGCGCTGCGCCTCGCGTGCGCCCTCCAGCAGGGCACTGTTGACCAGCTGCTGGATCGGGCAACCGCCGCCCGAGCCGCGGGTACCGACCTGTACCAGCGGCGGCGCGCCTACGGCCAGATAGATGTCGTGCAGGGTGATGGTGGCGGCGTCACGGGCCAGCTGGCTGCCGCCGCCGTGGCCGCGTGCGCTGTGCACCAGGCCGGCCTTGTGCAGCTGTGCCAGCAGGCGCCGGATCACCACCGGATGGGTCGGCAGGCATGACGCCAGCTGTTCGGAGGTGCGCGGTGCGCTCTGGCCGACCAGGTGCGCCATCACGTGCAGGGCATCGGAAAGCGGGTTCGCGGATTTCATGTAACAACAATAGTTACATTTAAATCCCCTGTCCAGAGTCTGCTTTCGTTCCATATGGACACATTTGTCCTATGAAACGTTTCCTTCACTTCGCTAAACGAAACGCTAATGTGATGAACGTCGCACTTCAGAGGTGATCGAATCCGGTCGATACCGCATCGCCCCTTCCCGAGAGCCCCTTCCGATGAATGCGTCTGTCCGTGCACCCCGCCTGCAGTCCAAGCTGCTCGGCGCGGTTTCCGTTGGCCTGGCCGTAGTCCTGTTGTGCGCCCTGGCAGGTCTTGCTTCCGCCTGGTTGAAGCTGTCCACCGATGTCCCGCCCGAAGTCGCGCACAGCCGCGATGCCGAACGCCTGCAGCGCGAGTTCCGCGGCCAGGTGCAGGAATGGAAGAACGTGCTGCTGCGCGGGCACGACGATGCATTGCGTCAGCGTCACCTGGAGGCCTTCGACAGCGAAGGCCGTCTAGTCGAACAGCTGGCCAAGGGCCTTGCCAGCAGCCCGGATGCGCACACGCGCGAACAGGCGCAGGCCTTCATCGGACTGCATGCGCAGCTGCAGAAGGACTATCACGCCGCGCTGCAGGCCTTCGCCGCCGCCGGCTACGATCCCGCCGCTGGCGACACCCTGGTGCGTGGCAAGGATCGTCCGGTGGCCACCGCACTGGATGCGCTGAGCACGCAGGCCACGGAGGTGGCCGAAGCGGCATTGGCGGCGCGTTCGCACCAGGCGCGGCAGACCCTGCTGCTGTGCGCGGCGCTGACCGTGCTGGCCGCGGTGCTGCTGCTGATGGGCCTGGCCTGGTGGTTGCGGCGTGCGGTGGTGCAGCCGGTGCTTGCGGTGGAAGCCGCCGCACGCGCGGTCGCCGCCGGCGACCTGCAGCACGTGGTGCGGGTGAGCAGCCGCGATGAGATCGGCCGCCTCGCGCAGGCGATGCAGGCAGTGCAATCCACGCTGCGCGGCGTGCTGGATGCACAGGGCGCGATGGCGCAGGCGCACGAGGCCGGCACCATCAGCCATCGCATGGATGCCAGCGCCTTCCCCGGCGCGTTCGGCGAAATGGTGGCCGACAGCAATGCGCTGGTGGATGCTCACATCCAGGTGAAGATGCGCGCGATCGCGATCATGGGCCGCTATGCCATCGGCGACCTCAGCCAGGACATGGAACGCCTGCCCGGCGAGAAGGCGGTGATCACCGAAGCGCTGGATACCGCCAAGGCCAATCTGGGCACCATCAATGGCGAGATCCGCCGCCTGGCCGAAGCCGCCGCCGCCGGCGACTTCAGCCAGCGCGGCGACAGCGCGCGCTTCGAACATGATTTCCGCGCGATGGTCGACGGCCTGAACCGCCTGATGCAGGCCACTGAGCTGAACCTGGGTGAGGTTTCCGGCATGCTGCGCGCGATTGCCGATGGCCGCCTCGGCGCGCGCATGCACGGTGATTTCCAGGGCGTGTTCGCCCGCATCGCCGGCGATGCCAACACCACCGCCGCGCAGTTGGCGACGATCGTCACCGACATCAAGCACGCCTCCGGCAACATCCACACGGCTGCGGCGGAGATTGCCGCCGGCAACAACGATCTGTCGCGTCGCACCGAGCAGCAGGCTGCCAACCTGGAAGAGACCGCCGCTTCGATGGAAGAGCTGACCTCCACCGTGCGGCAGAATGCCGAGCACGCACGCCAGGCCAACCAGCTGGCGATCGGCGCGCACAGCGTCGCCTCGCAGGGCGGCAGCGTGGTCGGCCAGGTGGTGGAGACAATGGGCGCGATCGAGACCTCGTCGCGGCAGATCGCCGAGATCATCAGCGTGATCGATGGCATCGCGTTCCAGACCAACATCCTGGCGTTGAACGCTGCGGTGGAAGCGGCACGCGCCGGTGAACAGGGCCGGGGCTTCGCCGTGGTCGCCAGTGAGGTGCGCACGCTGGCGCAGCGCTCGGCCGCTGCGGCGAAGGAGATCAAGTCATTGATCGAAGCGTCCGTGGAACAGGTCGGGCACGGCGCGCAGCGCGTGCGCGAGGCCGGCGACACCATGGCCGAGATCGTGGCCTCGGTGCAGCGGGTGACCGACATCATGGCCGAGATCTCCGCCGCGTCGCAGGAGCAGAGCGCTGGCATCGAGCAGGTCAGCCAGACCGTGATCCAGATGGATGGCACCACCCAGCAGAACGCTGCGCTGGTGGAAGAGGCCAGCGCCGCTGCACGCAGCCTGGAGCAGCAGGCGAACCGCCTGATCGATGCCGTGGATGTGTTCGATCTGTCGACCACGGCAGCGGCGAAGGATGCGCTGCAACGTGCAGCCTGATTGATCCGGCTGCCGGCCAGCGGCCGGCACTACCGTGGAGCGCGGACACGGGTGGCGCCCGACCGTGGGTCGGGCGAAGGCAGGATCGGTGCGGACCCACGGTCCGCACCCACCGGAGCCTGTGGTAGTGCCGGCCGCTGGCCGGCAACCCGGCTGCAACGCTCAGCGCAGGTAATCGCTGCGCGCCATCGCGGCGGCCAGGTAATCCAGGAACGAGCTGATCCGCGCCGACACCGCCGTGTTGCGGTAGTACACCGCATGGATCGGCTGGTACACCTCCAGCATCTGCGCGGCCAGCACCGGCACCAGCGTGCCGGCGGCGCGGTCGCGATCGGTGACGAAGTCGGACAGGCACGTGATGCCCACCCCTTCCACCGCCAGCCGGCGCAGCGTCTCGCCACTGGACACGGCGATGTCCGGGCGCACCAGCAGCAATCCCTCCGACTCCCCGGGCAGCGGCCAGCGGTTCAGCGATTCCGGCTCGTTGAAACCAAGCAGGGTGTGCTGGCCCAGCGCGGCGACCGTGCTCGGCTCGCCCATCCTGTCCAGATAGGCCGGGCTGGCCACCAGCCGCAGCCTGCAGCGGCCCAGCGGCCGTGCATGCAGGGTGGAGTCGGCCAGCGGTCCGATCCGGATGGCCAGGTCAGTGCGCCGTTCCAGCAGGTCGATGTAGCGGTCGGAACTGTTCAACTCCAGCTGCACGTCCGGGTAGCGTTCCCGATAGCCGGCCACCAGTGGCGCGATCACGTGCAGCACGAATGGCATTGCCGCGTCCACGCGCAGGCGCCCGGCCGGGCGCTCGCGGCGCGCCGCCATCTGTTCCTCGGCCGATTCCACCGCATCGATGATCGCGCGCGCATGGCGCCGGTACGCCTCGCCCTCGGCGGTCAGGTGCAGGCGGCGGGTGGTGCGGGTCAGCAGGGTGGTGCCCAGTTTGTCCTCCAGCCGCCCCAGCGCGCGGCTCACGCCCGACGGCGTCTGCCCCAGCTGCTCGGCGGCGGCGCTGATCGAACCGGTGTCGATCACCGCCAGGAAGGCCTGCATTTCATCAAGCGTCGTCTTCATGCCGCCATTATTGACTGCACGGCAAGAGTGATTGGCGTGAAGACCGGTTTTTCAGCGAAAGACAGCGGCGCAGACTGCGCAGCCTCTTCCCCTGCTGGACCCTGTCATGATCCGTGGCATTCCCCTCGCCCTGCTGGCGTTGACCCTCGGCGCGTTCGCCATCGGCACCACCGAATTCGTCATCGTCGGCCTGATCCCGACCATTGCCGCCGACCTGCAGGTCAGCCTGCCCTCGGCCGGCCTGCTGGTTTCCCTGTATGCACTGGGCGTAGCCATCGGTGCGCCGGTGCTGACCGCGCTGACCGGCCGCGTGCCGCGCAAGACCCTGCTGGTGGCGCTGATGGTGCTGTTCACCCTGGGCAACGTCATCGCCTTCATGGCGCCGGGCTACACCTCGCTGATCGCCGCGCGCATCCTCACCGGCCTGGCGCATGGCGTGTTCTTCTCGATCGGCGCGATCATCGCCACCGCGGTGGTGCCGAAGGAGAAGGCGGCCAGTGCCATCGCCATCATGTTCACCGGGCTCACCGTGGCGCTGGTGACCGGTGTGCCCCTGGGTACCTTCATCGGACAGCACCTGGGTTGGCGCGCCACCTTCCTGGCCGTGGCCGGCCTCGGCGTGATCGCCCTACTGGGCGCGCTGCTGTTCGTTCCGCGCAACCTGCCGCAGAGCGCACCGGCCAGCTTCCGCCAGCAGTTGGCGGTGCTGGGCCAGCCGCGCCTGTTGCTGGTCTATGCAATGACCGCACTGGGTTACGGCGGCACCTTCCTGGCCTTCACCTACCTCGCGCCGATCCTGCAGGACGTCACCGGCTTCTCGGCCAATGCGGTCAGCCTGGTGCTGCTGGTGTACGGCGTGTCGGTGGCGATCGGCAACCTGTGGGGCGGTCGCCTCGCCGACCGCCTGGGCCCGGTGCCGGCACTGAAGCGCATCTTCGCGCTGCTGGCGATTGTGCTGTTCGTGCTCACCTTCACCGCCTCCAACAGCGTGCTGATGCTGCTGACGGTACTGGCGCTGGGGGCCGTGGCCTTCGGCAACGTGCCAGGCCTGCAGGTCTACGTGGTCAAGCAGGCGCAGCGCTATGCGCCGCAGGCCACCGATGTGGCCTCGGGCCTGAACATCGCCGCGTTCAACATCGGCATCGCCCTGGGCGCCTCGCTGGGTGGCCTGGTGGTGGAACACATCGGCCTGATGCATACGCCGTGGCTGGGTGCGCTGGTGGTGGTTGGCGCGTATGCGCTGACCGCGCTCAGTGGTCGCCTCGACCGTCGCGATGGTATCGACCCGCGCGCCGACGGCATTGCCGCCACCGCGCATTGATCCATGCAATGCACCGTTGCCGGCATGCATACGGTGCCTGCCCTACCCTCTTCTCCTGCTACTCCCTTCCCCCCGTTGGAGCTTCCCATGACTGTCCCCGCCTTTGGTCTCGGTACCTTCCGCCTGAAGGACCAGACCGTGATCGACTCGGTGCGCAACGCGCTGGAGGTCGGCTACCGCGCCGTTGATACCGCGCAGATCTACGGCAATGAAGCCGAAGTCGGCCAGGCCATCGCCGAATCAGGTGTGCCGCGCGACGATCTGTACCTGACCACCAAGGTGTGGATCACCGAGTTCAAGCACGATGCGTTGCTGGCCAGCCTGCGCACCAGCCTGGAAAAACTGCGCACCGACCGCGTCGACCTGGCGCTGATCCACTGGCCGTCGCCGAACGACAAGGTCGACGTGCCGATGGAGGAATACCTGCCGGCACTGGCCGAAGCCAAGGCGCAGGGACTGACCCGGGAGATCGGCATCTCCAACTTCACCATCGCGCAGACCCGCAAGGCGATCGAGATCCTCGGTGCCGAGGCGATCGCCACCAACCAGGTGGAGATCCATCCGTACCTGCAGAACCGCCTGCTGGTGAAGTTCCTGCAGGACAACGGCATCCACATCACCGCCTACATGAGCCTGGCCTATGGCGAAGTGCTGAAGGACCCGGTGATCCAGGCCATCGCCGGCCGCCACCAGGCCACCCCGGCGCAGGTTGCGCTGGCCTGGGCGCTGCAGCAGGGCTTCTCGGTCATTCCGTCGTCGACCAAGCGCGACAACCTGGCTGCCAACCTGGACGCGGCGGCCGTGCGCCTGACCGACGAAGACATGGCGCAGATCGCCAAGCTCGACCGCGGCCATCGCCTGGCCAACCCGGAAGGCATCGCCCCGGCCTGGGATTGATCCCGACCGTGTTTGCGGCACCGAATCGGTGGGTGCCGACCTTGGTCGGCACTGGCCTGTGATCGATCGTTGAAACAGCGTGCCGACCAAGGTCGGCACCTACCGAAGGCGGGGTTATCCCTCGTCCCGCAACAACCAGCCACGCATGGCGGCGCTCACCTCATCCGGCTTTTCCATCGGCGCCAGGTGCCCGCAATCGGGCACCACCACCAGTTGCGAATGCGGCACCAGCGCGTGCATTTCCTCGCTCACCGCCAGCGGCGTGATGCGGTCGTTGGCACCGCACACGATCAGCAGCGGGTCGCGGTAACCCACCAGCACGTCATGCCCATCGCGGCGCTCCAGCGCGCTCTGGCGCAGGAACACCTCGGCGCCCAGCCGCGCGGTCATGTCGCGCACGCGCTGCACCAGCACGTAGTCGTCCAGCCGCGAGGCATCGATGTAGCTGCGCATCAGTGCATCACCGAAGCCATGGAACTTGCCCGGCAGGCGCACGCTGGCACGCTGGCTGCGGCGCTGCTCGGCGCGCTCGGGCGAGTCGGCATGGATCGAGGTGCCGATCAATGCCAGCTGCACTACCCGCTCCGGAGCGATACGCAGGATATGCTGGGCGACGAAGCCACCGAGTGAGAAGCCGGCCAGCGCAAACCGCTCCGGTGCCTGCGCCAGCACGTCTTCGGCCACCGCCTGCAGGGTTTCGCCACGGGTCTGGTCGCCCACCGTACAGTCGGCGATATCGGCCAGGTCGGCCAGCTGGGCACGCCACAGCTCGGCATCGCTGAGCAGGCCGGGTAGCAGCAGCAAGGGAATGCGGTCGGTCATGGCGGTATTGTCGCGCCAGTACCGTGACAGAGCCATGCCGCATCGGGCCGTTGGGTTGTAGAGTCGAGCTTGCGCGACGGTTTCCCGCCGTAGAGTCGAGCTTGCTCGACTGTCTGGCTGGCAGTCGAGCAAGCTCGACTCTACGACACGGACGCGACCATGGCAGACCCCTACAACAGCGGCATCCCCTCCCCTCCGGCGCTGCGCTTCGACGATTCGCTGGTCACCACCGCCTTCGAGCTGCCCGGCTACCGTGTGGCGCGCAACCTGGGCGTGGTGCGTGGCATCACCGTGCGCTCGCGCTCGATCGTCGGCAACTTCCTCGGCGGCATCCAGACCCTGTTCGGCGGCAACATCACCATCTACACCGAACTGTGCGAACAGGCCCGCGAGGAAACCTACCGCGACATGGTCAAGCACGCGCGGCAGCTGGGTGCCAATGCGATCATCGGCATGCGTTACGACGCCACCGATGTGATGACCGGGCTGACCGAAGTGCTGTGCTACGGCACGGCGGTGGTGGTTGAGCCGTTGCGCTGAGGCCGGTGTGCCGCCGGGCGTGATTCACGCCACCGGGGGCACCGCCGGCACCTCGACCTGCTGCACCGGCAAGGTCACCATCATCACCGTCGGGTCGTCCGGGTCGAGTTTCGTCTTGAAACCCAGGCTCTGGCACATCGCCAGCATGGTGCTGTTCTCGCGCAGCACCTGGCCCTCGACCACATCCAGGCCCAGCCACTTGGCGTATTCGATCATGATCGCCATCAACCGCCAGCCGATGCCGTGGCCCTTCAGGTCCGAGCGGATCAGGATGCCGTACTCGCCGCGGTGGTAATCGGCGTCGGCGTGCAGGCGCACCGCGCCGAGCATCTCGCCGCTGCGCGGTTCAATCGCCACCAGTGCGATCGAACGCGCGTAGTCCAGCTGGGTCAGGCGCGCGATGAATTCGTGGCTGAAGTGCTTCACCGACTGGAAGAAGCGCAGGCGCAGGTCCTCGTCGCTGACACGGGCGAAGAACGCACGGAACAACGCATCGTCTTCCGGACGCACCGGACGCACGAAGGCGCGGCCGCCGTCGGACAGTTCGATGGTGCGCTCCCACTCCTTCGGATACGGGAACACCGAGAAACGGGGATGGCCGCGGCCCTTGTGCAGGATGCGCGAGGGTGCAATGGCGACGCGCGCATCCAGGGCGAGGATGCCCTTGCCATCGACCAGCAGTGGATTGATGTCCAGCGTGCGCACTTCGGGAATGTCGGCGGCCAGCTGGGCCAGCTTCACCAATGCCAGCGCCAGTGCACGCTCGTCGGCCGCCGGCACGTCACCGTAGGCCTTGAGGATGCGCGAGGCACGGGTCTGGCCGATCAGTTCATGGGCCAGTCGCAGGTCCAGCGGCGGCAGTGCCAGCGCCTTGTCGTTGATCACTTCAACCGCAGTACCGCCACGGCCGACCACGATCACCGGGCCGAACGTGGCGTCGTCGGCGATGCCGACGATCAGCTCGCGCGCCTTGGGTCGGATGATGGTCGGCTGCACCAGCAGCCCGTCGATGCGCGCATCCGGCCGCAGCTGGCGGGCACGTGACAGGATCGCATTGGCCGCGCTCTGCACCGCGGGCAGCGTGCCCAGGTTGAGGCGCACGCCATCCACTTCGGACTTGTGCGGAATGTCCGGCGACAGGATCTTCAGCGCCACGCTGGCGCCACGCTCCAGCAGCGGCTGCGCCAGATCCATCGCCTCGTGCGCATCGCGCGCGTGCATCACCGGCGCGGACGGGATGCCGTAGGCCTTGAGCAGTTCGTGGGTGGCCAGCGGGTCCAGCCACTGCTGGCCGTTGGCCAGTGCGGCATCGACCAACGCGCGCGCGGCCGCCGCATCGACATTGAAATCCTGTGGCAGGCTGGGCGGCGTTTCCATCAGCGCGTTCTGCGCTTCGCGGTAGCGCACCAGATGCTGGAAACCACGCACCGCCTCGGCCTCGGTCGGATAGGTCGGCACCCGCGCCGCGTTGAGCGTGGCGGTCGCCTGGTCGTCGTTGCCCAGCCACACCGCGAACACAGGCTTGTCGCGGTGGTGGCGCGGGCGCAGGCCGAGCGTGCGGGTCAGCGCCTGCGCTGCATCGGCGGACGAGGTGAACGCGGTCGGTACGTTGACCACCATCACCGCGTCGTTCTCGTTGTCGGCCAGCAGCGCTTCGATGGCCGAGGCGTAACGGTCACCGTCGGCATCGACCACGATGTCGACCGGATTGCTGCGCGACCAGCCCTGCGGCAGCACCGCGTCGAGCTTCTCGATGGTGCTGTCGGACAGGTTGGCCAGCGTGCCACGCAGTGCGATCAGCTGGTCCACCGCGAGGCGGCCGACACCGCCGCCATTGCTGAGGATGGCCAGGCGGCGGCCGGGGAAGGTGCCCAGCCGGCCCAGTGACTCGGCGGCGGTGAACAGTTCGTCCAGCGCCCCCACGCGCAGCAGGCCGGCGCGGTTGAACGCCGCGCCGTAGACATCGTCGGCGCGCGCGAGCGCCTGTACGTGGGTATCGCGGCTGCCCGGCTGCACGCGTTCGGCGCGGCCCGACTTCACCACCACCACCGGCTTGGCACGGGCGGCGGCACGCGCGGCCGACATGAACTTGCGCGCGTCCTTGATCTGCTCGACATAGAGCAGGATGGCGCGGGTGCGGTAGTCGGTAGCGAAGTAATCGAGCAGGTCGCCGAAGTCGACATCCATCGTGTCGCCCAGCGAGACCACGGCAGAGAAACCGACCGAGCGCGCCACTCCCCATTCCACCAGTGCGGCGGCAATGGCCGAGGATTCGGAGATCAGCGCGAGGTCGCCGGCCTGCGGGAAATGCGCGGCGATGCTGGCGTTGAGCCGCGCATGCGGCGCGATCACGCCCAGGCAGTGCGGGCCGAGGATGCGCAGGCCATGCGCGCGCGCCACCGCCTCCACCTGCGCCGACAGCGAGCCGGGGCCTTCGCCCAGGTGCGCGGTGAGGATGATCGCCGCCTGCACGCCGCGTTCGGCCGCGGTGCGCACCACCTGCGGCACGATCGTCGCCGGCGCGGTGATCACCACCAGGTCCGGCACCCAGTCCAGGTCCTTCAGCCGTTTGACCGTGCGGATGCCATCGATCTCCGCATGCCGCGGGTTGATCCACGCCACCTTGCCGGGGAAGCCGGTACCGCGCAGGTTGCGCATCACCGCACGGCCGGCCGAGCGCTCACGCGGGCTGCCACCGATCACCGCGACCGACTGCGGACGGAACACAGACTGCAGATGGTAGGTACTCATGCGCCTACGGTAACCAAATTCCGTGGCAATGGGCGTGCCGACCAAGGTCGGCACCCACGAAGGGCGGGGGTTCCGGCTTACAGCAGCGTGCCGTGCAGGATCATCGCGGCGATGCTGAAATAGATCACCAGGCCGGTGACATCCACCAGGGTGGCGACGAACGGGGCCGAGGCGCTGGCCGGGTCGAAGCCGAGGCGCTTCAGGATGAACGGCAGCATCGAGCCGGACAGCGAGCCGAAGGTGACGATGCCGACCAGCGCCGCACCGATGGTGATCGCCAGCAGGATCCAGTGCTCGCCGTAGTCGTGCAGGCCACCCAGCTGCCAGATCACGATGCGCACGATGGCAAGGCAGCCGAGGATGGCGCCGAGCACCATGCCGGTCGGGATCTCGCGCAGGGCCACCTTCCACCAGTCGCGCAGGCGCAGTTCGCGCAGCGCCAGGCTGCGGATCAGCAGCGAGGTGGCCTGCGAACCAGAGTTGCCACCCGAACTCATGATCAGCGGAATGAACAAGGTCAGCACCACCGCGCGTGCCAGCTCATCCTCGTAATGCTGCATGGCGCTGGCGGTGAGCATCTCGCCCAGGAACAGCACGCTCAGCCAGCCCGCCCGCTTGCGCAGCATTTCGAGGAAGCCGATCTGCATGTACGGCTTGTCCAGCGCTTCCATGCCGCCGAACTTGTGCGCATCCTCGGTGGATTCCTCGATCAGCGCATCCAGCACGTCATCGACGGTGACGATGCCGAGCATCTGCTGCTGCGCATCCACCACCGGGATCGCCAGCAGGTCGTGGCGGCGGATCAACCGCGCCACTTCTTCCTGGTCCATCAGCACGTCCACGGTCACCGGCGGGTTGACCTGGGCCACGTCCAGGATCGATTCCTCCGGCAACCCGGTGATCAGCCGGCGCATGGTCACCACCTGCTGGAGGTGCTGGCTGGCCGGGTCCAGCACGTAGATCGCGTACACCGTTTCGCGGGTGCGCTCGACCTGGCGGATGTGCTGCAGGGTCTGCGCCACGGTCCAGCTGGCGGGCACCGCCACGTACTCGGTGGTCATCAGTGCGCCGGCGGTGTTGGGCGGGTAGCTCAGCAGCTTCTGGATGGCCTGGCGGGCATCGGTGCCCAGCAGCGGGATCAGCCGCGCGCGCTCGTCCTCGTCCAGCTCGTGGACGATGTCGGTGGCACGGTCGTCGGCCATCAGCCCGAGCAGGGCGGCGGCGCGCGCTGGCGGCAACGCGGCCACCAGCTCGCCGCTGCGGTGCAGTTCCGGCGCTTCGAGCATCTTCACCGCACGCGGCAACGGCAGCGCCGCCAGCGTGTCGGCGGCGCGCGTCAACTCCAGCGTATTGAGGAACTCCACCGCGTCGGCGGTGTTGTAGTTCGCCAGGGGTGCGGCCAGTGCAGCAGCATCGGCCCCTGCGCGCAGCAATTGCTTCTGGTTCATCGGTTCTGCCTTGTGGGGGTGCGACCTCGCGCAACGCCAACGCAGGCAAACCGTCCCGATGTCAGGCGGTGGCCATCGCTGGCGTCGAACGAGGTCGACTTCTACTGTCGCTGGACATGGGTTGGGGACTCCGGGATGCGTGTGCCGGCGGACGCGCCGCCAGCGGCGGGGAGTCTGGACCTGCCGGGCATGCAGGTCAACCCGGGGCGAGCCGGCAGCGTTGCCCGCACGCGTGTCCTCGTGCGTACACGCACCGGCGCGCATAATGACGCGGTGGCGTTCGCCATGCTTCCCCTCCTCCGAACGGACGCGCGGCCGGTTCCCCCGATGACCAGGTATTCCCATGCATAGCGGTGGTCTGGAACTGGCGCTGGTGCTGCTGCTGGCGGCGGTCATTGCCGTGCCGGTGTTCAAGAAGTTCGGCTTTGGCGCGGTGCTGGGCTACCTGGCGGCCGGCGTGGTGCTGGGGCCTGACGGGCTGGGCTTCGTGCAGGACGCCGACCGCATCCTGGGCGCCGCCGAGATCGGTGTGGTGATGCTGCTGTTCGTGATCGGCCTGGAACTGTCACCGGCACGCCTGAAGGTGATGCGCCGCTCGGTGTTCGGTGCTGGCGCGGCGCAGGTGGCGCTGTCCGGGCTGGTGCTGGGCGGGCTGCTGCTGCTCGACCATTTCCAGTGGAAAAGCGCGCTGGTGGTGGGTGTGGCGCTGGCGCTGTCGTCCACCGCGGTGGGCCTGCAGCTGCTGTCCGAGCACAAGGCGATCAACAGCGACCATGGCCGGCTGGGCTTTGCCATCCTGCTGTTCCAGGACCTGATCGCGATCCCGCTGCTGGCGGCCATTCCGCTGCTGGGCGGGGTCAAGAACGAGACGCTGCGCTGGGAGGATGCCGCCGTGGCGCTGGGCGCGCTGGCAGTGGTGATCCTGTGCGGGCGGCCGGTGCTGCGCAAGGTGTTCAGCATCATCGCGCGCACCCGCAGCCCGGAGGTGTTCACCGCCACCGCCCTGCTGGTGGTGCTGGGCACCGCCTGGTTCATGCAGGAAGCCGGCC
>Ga0228674_1001124_pt1 | contig 16450 bp, 13 predicted proteins | sample 1D_rmetaG_FD_189054 | JGI IMG/M metagenome (GOLD analysis project Ga0228674, IMG submission 189054) | Seawater microbial communities from Monterey Bay, California, United States - 1D_r | ecosystem: Environmental > Aquatic > Marine > Coastal | place: USA: California | collected 2016-09-26
AGGTAGTATTACATTTGTAAAAATTTATTTTGATAATAGTAGTAATAAATTTATATTAACTTTACTGAACTTTACTTTAAAGAATTAAAATGGCAGTATCTGTAAATTATTATTTGAATGGGCCTAGCTTATCTACTGCAACGGCAATATTTACCGATGTTGATTTAACTATATGTGCGCCTGATGGATGGTATTCAGATGGAGTAATTTCTAGAAAATTAGTTGGTTGTAAATTATTAACACAACAAACCTGTTCAGGTTGTAATGAAAACAGATTAAAGCTTCAATTTAATAATAACTCAGCATCAGATTTGTTTTGTGCAGGAAGCTCAGAGTCTATTATTTATATGGCTCTTGGTGATGTTTTTAGTACGACCACTCAAATTTATCAAGACTCAGCATTAACAATTCCTGCAATAGATGGGTTTTATAGAGAGCCTTTTAATGCTAATTATCGTGAACAACAATCTAGTGTTTTAGGATCATTAACCGCAGGACCTACTTGTTCGGGAGGATTTTTTATATCAGGTCTTAGTAGTACTTGTAATTCTTTTTGTACAACAAACTACTTAATAAGCGTTTCAAAAACCTCAGTTAGCGGAAACGATTACTCCACACTAACAATAGGTGATGAGATAGTTGGAGGATTGGCTAATGGATATTATGCTTATGCAGCAACTAGTACAAATACTGCGACTGGTACATTTAAAGTAATGGAAATATTAAGTAACCAAATTGTTGATATTAGTTTATGTGTAAATGGACAATGTCAATCTCAATAAATAAAAAATATGCCAAAATATACATTAACATATGACGATGGGGTAAAAGGGTTTCCATCTTTCTACTCTTATTTTCCTGACTACATGATAGGAATGAATAACTATTTTTATACATTCAAGCAAGGAAATCTTTACAGGCATAATACAAACGAAACAAGAAATAATTACTATGGTGTTGATTATGATTCTAAGATTACTTCAGTGTTTAATGATGAGCCATTAATGAATAAGATTTTTAAGACACTATCCTTAGAGTCTGATTCTTCATGGAGTGCTAGTTTAGATAGCGACCAGCAGTCTAGTAACTTTATTTCTTCTAGTGACTTTGAGGAAAAGGAGGGTGGATACTTTGGTTATATTAGGGCATCTAATTCAGACCCAGCCTTATCATCTCAATATACTTTAAGGTCAGCTAATGGGATTGGAAGTAATACGTTTGCCAACACAACAGACCCGTCAGCTGTTGTAATTAATTTTAGTATTTCACCACTTGTAAGTATTGGAAACATTATAAGTATTGGAGACTTGTTGTACATAAAGTCTGGAAGTGTTGTTACCTTAATCGGTAAGGTTATAGACAAGGTGGAGGATATTGCAAACGGAGAAAATTATTTAGTTGTTGACACCACTATAACAAACTCTGCTGGAGACGTTATAGGTAATTTACCTCCTGAGACTCCTGTTTATTATTTCTTTATTAAGAATGGAACTGCCGAGTCACATGGATTGTTGGGTCATTATGCGGTGTTTACTTTAACAAACGGAAACACAAGTGCTGTCGAGTTGTTTGCAATAGAGTCAGAGGTTATGAAATCATTTCCTTAAAATTAGTATCTTTGAGGTAAGAATATATTTTAAATTAAATTAAATGAGCAGTAAGTTATCGGTTAATTTTATAAAAAAATTAGAATCATTACAAAATATAATTATAGAAAGCGATAACGAACAAACATGTGGAGATGGAAAAAATTTAGTTAATAATGAAGAGTTTCCAATAACAAACAATTTTACTGATGGATTATATATGCGTCAGATGAAAATGATGGCAGGCTCTATAGTAGTAAGTGCTATACATCATACCAATCATTTTTGGTTTTTATTGTCTGGAAAAGTTATAGTAGAAGATGAAAATGAAACTATAGACCATATAGCTCCTTGTTGGTCTTACTCATTGAAAGGAACTAAACGATTAATTAAATGTGTAGAAGATTGTGTGTGGATAAATGTAATAGCGAATCCAACAGACACAAGGGACATGAAAGAAATAGAAGATAATTTTTTTTCAATTACTTTAGAAGAATATAATAAAAAAGAAAAAACATGGCAGGAATAGCAGCAGGGATTGGTTTAGGTTTGACGGCAATAGGAATGGGTGCATCCTTTTTGCAGGCAGGTAAACAACGTAGAGCTCAAGAAAAAATTGACCGTGAGGCTGAAAAGGTAATGGCTGCAGCTAGAAAAAAACTTGAGGTAAACTACTTACAAGCGTTAGCTGTAAATAAGCTACCATACGAATTAGAGCGTGAGGCTTTATTGGTTGCAGGGGCACAGGGTGTTGATGCAGCTAGAGAGTCTGAGCGAGGTGCGGCAGCAGGTGTTGGTAGAATACAACTAGCGCAACAAAAAGGTCAGCAGGGAATTCGTAAAGCAATGAGTGGAGAGATGACTGCATTAGATAGGGCAGCAGCAGCAGAAGAATCAAGGCTTCGTGATGTTGGTGTTCAGTTAGATTTAGGTGAAGTTGCAGGGGCACAAATGGCATCAGCAGATGCAGGTCAGGCAGCAGCGGCAGCACAGGCACAAGGATTTCAACAGTTAGCATCGTTTGGTGCACAGGCTTTAGAGGCCGCTCCATTGTTTTCAAAGAGCGCAGGTGTTAGAGCGTCTAACAAGGCATATAGAGACGCTAATATAAAAGGTAAAGAGGCTTACATGAAGGCTAATCCAAATGCTGGTTTTTTGGGTATTGGAACAGGATATAGAAAAGCATCAGGAAATTTAGGTAGACAGGCAGTTTTAAATAAATCAACATTCAATCAGATTACAAAAAACAATCCAAATTTTATAGATCAATTTAATAAAGCTCAAGGAAAACAAGGTATTCAATTTAATGAAGAATCTTTTTTAGCTAACCCACAAGGCTTTATAGGTAGGGGTAGTGTAGAACAGCAGGCTTTATTTAATAATGCTTTAACTGGAGTTCAAATGAGTCCTATAGAAGATGAAGATCAGTTTGTAGTTGAGGAACAGGATTTATCAGGTATTGATCCAATGAATTTATTAGGATACCTAAGTAATAAAAGAATAAGGTAAATGACAACATATTATAAGTACGCAGAAAGGGATGCAAGCAGTCAGGTAAACTGGGCGGAGATTACCTCTAATATGGTAAACTCTCTTAAAGAGGTTGAGGCTATTAGAGAGTCTAAGAGGCAGGCTATTAATGATGCTACTACAGAGTTAAGTAGAACCCTTTCCGAAGCTCCACAAGGAGAGCACAGTGGTTTAAATGAGTTTGCTATGACCTATGCAAATAACGCACAACAGATGCGTTTAATGCAGGATCAGTTACTAAAGTCAGGTCAGTTAAGCTTAAAAGACTATAATATTGGGCGTGCTAACCTTACTGAAGGAACTACTCAGCTTTTTAATTTAGGAAAAAAATATCAGGCCGTTTACAAAGAAAAAATGGATAGGTTTAAAAACGGTGAGTCTGGAATGCAAGAGCAATTCCAAATGGCAGAACTTGAAGCCTTTGCAAACTTTTCTAATCATGAGGCTTACATTAACCCTACAAATGGTAAAATAAGTGTTGGTAAGTTAATAACAGAAGAATTAGACGGAAAGACTGTTACTACAATGGATAAAGCTCCTGGAAGTTTTATTACTGTTCAGGAACTTAATTTTTCTGTTGCACAAAAAGTAGACAAGTATAAGCTTGATAGTTTAGATGCAGACATAGACAGGTTGGCTACAAAATATGTAGAGACATTCGGGCCAAATTTTTCTATTGACGATGTGAGGCAAATGCCTGAGTTTAAGAAAATGAAGCAGGACATGATAAACAAGCAGATGGCTTTAGGAAGCCAGTCAGTAGGTAGCATGTTGTCTGATTACGTTGGAATTGCACCTAATGGGGAAGCGTATAGTTATACAAGAGACCCTAACAAGCAAGACGAAAACACTATACTATTAGTTGCTGACCCTGGTCAACCAGGTTCAGGAAGGCTTGTACCAGACTTCAGTAGTGAGATTGGAAAGAAACAGTATAAAGAGGCAGAAGGTTTTATTGATAGAGAGATTGAAAAACAACTAAGTCGTACAGAGACTAAAACAGAGCCTAGGCCACCAAGAGAAAAAAGTGCAGCTAAAACACTTGAAGAACAACAAGGAAGTGTTGTTGACTTATGGAACTCGTTGTATAGTACAAAAGACCCTGCTAAAAGAAATAGTATTATTAGTTCTATTATTTCTAGTCCATACAATAAACAAGCTAAGAATACTTTAGTTGATATAGAATTTGTTTCAAGAAAAAATAAAGACGGGGTAATGCAAGACTTTATGGAAGTGAGTTATGTAAATCCTGCAGGTAATAGAACTGGAGATAATGCTATTCCTATAACTGACAGTTATGTAGATTGGGCAGGAGCAGGAGTAGAGATTCATGGGGTTCAAGACAAAGCTAAAAGAGAAAAAGGATTAAGTAAAGAATCAATATTTGGAGGTGGAGAAGGAAATTCATTTGAAGGAACAAGGGCAGGAAGAGGTGATGATACTGTTGAAGAAGCAACGTTTAATGTTTCATTTGACACGTTTGTTAACAAAAAAGTTGAACAAGCTATTAAGTTGTACGGAGATAATGACCAAAATTTAATTCCTAACCTTTTTAAGTTTGATAAAGAATTTAGTAAATTAGGTGCAATAGCCGTAGATACTGGTATCAATACATACGATATATCAATACCAGGAGTAGATAAAGTTTTTAAGGTCACTCAAAAAAATATAAGAACTAGACTGCCTATAATAATAAGAGCAGTATATAAACAATTAGGGTTAGATAAGGAGTTAAGAAATAAATTATCAAAGATGACTGATGCTGAAAAAAAAGAATGGGAAAAAAATAACCCAGGTTCTGAAATAAAAGATATTTTAAAGAGTGATAAAAGAGAAGAAAGCACAACAACATCAGCACCTGCTAGTCCAGTAATTGACGGCTCTAAATATAACACAAACTAATGAACGAACAAGCATTTAAAGATTTATACGAAGAATTTAAAAGGACAGGTTACTTAGGAACAGAAGCTGATTTTAAAATATTAATGAGTACAAGTTCTGATGCATTTAGCGATGGATTTAATCAGTTTACAAGCACAGGGTATAATGGAGATGCTGACGCATTTGCACAACTTATTGGGGTAAGCAATCCATTAAAAAAAAAAGACGAATCAGATTTTATCACTCAAGATCCAAATGTGGGATTGGTTACGGAAGACATTTCTTCGGATACACAACCACAGACTGAACAAGACTTTTTTGAGGGAACTTTTGGTGACATACTAAGAGGGTTTGATAAATATACACAAACAGGATTAGGAGACTTTGTGGACGACATGGCTCGTAGTGTTGCTACTGGTTACTATCAAGGACAGGTTGCTGAGGATGCATCAGACATACTACTACGAGGTGCAAACGCAACCGATGAAGACATATATAGTTTTATCGAAGCCAATAAAGAGGCACAAAAACTAGGTCCATCTGATGAGATGATGGAGTACCAAAAGACCTACGAAGAAAACGGAAAAGGTTTTATGGGAGTTGTTATGGGGTTAGCTAAGTCAGGATTACAAGTTATTCCTGAAGTTATACTTAGCTCTATCTTCTCTATGGCTACCAATAAAGATTCTTTAGTAGCTGGAGGCACAATACTAGGTTCAGGTGCAGCAGTAGGAGCAGGTTCAGGAGCTCTAGCAGGTGGTGTTGGAGCAGTGCCAGGTGCAATAGCAGGTGCAGCAGCAACACTTCCATACGCAGCAGCAGCAGCAGGATCAGTTCTTGAGATGGGTGCGACATTCTCTGAGTTACTACAGGAAGAGATTGATGGAGAGCTTACTCCTGAAAAAATTAGAGAGGCATTAAATGACGATAAAATATATACGAGTCTGCGAAATAAGGCATTAGCTAGAGGTCTAACCATTGGTGTTATTGATGCGTTTACAGGTAGGTTAGGTGGTAAGGTTGCAGGTGGAATTCTTAGAAAGGCTGGTAAAGGTGCAACTAAAGGCACAAAAATAAAATCTGTTTTGGCTGCATCAGGAATTGAATCAGTAGGTGGTTCAGTAGGTGAGGCTACTGCTAGAGGTGTGATTGGTCAAGAAATGGATATCTCTGAGATTGCATTAGAGGGTATTGCTGAAGCACCAGGTGGGATTAAGGATGTTATATCTGCAAGGTTTTCAAAACCAAAGTATAAGGTAAACGGAAAGAAGGTAGACGTAGAGACTATAGACAACCTTATAGAGACCATGACCTTAGACCAACTACAGTCTACAAAAATAAAAATTGATAATGATTACGAAGGTAGGGCAGACAAACTTTCTGATAGAATATTACAATTAAATACTGAAAGATTAATACTAGAGGCTAACCCTGATATCAACCCTGAGACTTTAGCTGAAATAACAAAGCTACAACTAGAGCTTAGTAAATTAGAAGGAAACAAGACTGAGGTGGCTAAGGAAAAGGCTAGTATACTTAAAGCTAAAATAAAAGACTTACAAGAGAATCAGCTAGAGGCAGAGGTGGATACCGAGGTAGATGCCTTTAGAGAACTTGAACAGAGTGAGCAATTAAAATATATAGAGCAGGCTAGTAAAGAGTTAGTAGAAGAGTCTGAAGCAAAGGGCGATGAGGAGTTTGAAATAACCGAGCAACAAAATTTAGAACGAGCAGTTGAGTTGTTTAACAAAGACCAACAAACAAAAACAGAGGTAGAGGTTACTTCTAAAGAAGAGACAGAGGTAAAAGAAGAAAAATATAAGGACTCTCAAATACCTGTATCGCAACAAAAGATTACATATGAAAATGATAATGGGGAAACAGATATTGCTACAGTAACCACTCAACTAGATGGCAGCAGAAAGTTACAACTTTCAGATGAAGAAGGCACTCCTTTTTCTACTGAAACAATTTCAAAAGATAATACACTCACAAATGAGGAGTATGTTACTAAGGTTGGAGGAGACATTAAGACTACTGAAGATGTTGATATTAAAACTGTAATAAATCCTAAGTTAGAATCTAGAATGTCTGACAGGCAGCGTAAAGCAGCAGGCTTAGATGTAACACCTGAAGCTGATGTGGAAGTTGATGATGAGGTGGTTTACGAAATGAATAAGACCAATAAAAAAACATGGTCTAAAGATTTTGAGATTATAGATAATCGAAATGGATTAGAGTTAGGACCTGTAGAGGAGAACGGCAAATGGGCAGTTCGTAATAAAGTTACAGGAGAAATAGTAAATGCAATTACAAAGAAAGATGCTCAAAATATAATTGCAAATGCTCCTGCATATGCAGAAACTTTTGGTGATGGAACAAAGGTAGAGGCTAATATGATTGTTACTCCTACTCCAAAAGCAGAAGTAAAAGTAGAAGAACAAGTTGAGGTAGAAACTAAAGTAGAGCCTAAAACCGAACAAGAAATAAAGGCTAGGATAAAAGAGTTAGAGCAAGTTCCTAGTGGAACAAACGCAGCAATGCAAGCAGCCAAAGAAGGCAAGCCAATAAACACTCCTGAAATAATAGCAATGCAAGAAGCAGAAATATCTGCTAAGGAAGAAATTGAAAGTTTAAAAGAGAAGCTAAAACAACCTAAGACTGACCCAGAAATATCAAGGCTTGAGAATGAGATTGAAAATGATCAGATGAGTGCTGAAACCATTTTAGAGGAGATAACTATTGAACAAGATAACTACAAAGAAGAGGTTGCTAGAATTAAAGAAGAGAAGGCTAAAATAAAAAAAGATAAAAAGCTATCAAAGGAACAAAAGCTTGAAGCAATAGAAGAGAAAGTTGCTGAACAAGAAGATTTAAAAGATGAAAGGGATGGTGTAATTGAATCCTACAGGGATGACTTAAAACAAAAGAAATCAGAAATTAGAAAAGCCAAGAAAGCTTTAGAAAAGATTACTCAGAAACCTAGAAAGCAAGTCACTAAAGTAGAGAAGCAAGTAGATAATGCTAGGAAAGCTTTAAATAAGCTAGATAAAGACATTAAAATAGTTATCCATAATGATGACTCATCTTATCGTAAAGCTACAGGAGAAGAGACGAGAGAGCAGTCTACACGAGGGGAGTATAATCCTAGAACAAAGACTATTAATATAAACGCAACAAAGGTTCAGGACAACACTGTTGCACACGAGGTGTTCCATGCGTTGTTACTACGAAATGGAATCACCAATAAGCAGGCTAAAGCCATCACTGATAGGATGTTAAATGCAGTTAAGAAGACTGCGTCTCCAGAGTTACTACAGAAATTAAAGGAACACTCTGACAACTACGAGTCTGCACTTCAAAGCGAGGAGAGTATTGCCGAGTTGTTTGGAATACTAGCATCTGAATACAAGTCTTTGGATAAGCCAACACAGAACTTAGTACAGAGATGGGTTAACAAACTAGCTAAGATACTAGGAGTTAAGAAGTTTACTGATGCTGAGGTTATTGACTTACTAAACGTAGTCTCTGCAAAGGTAGAAGCAGGACAAGAAATTACAGAGCAGGATGTTGCTATATTAGATGGTAGTGTTAGTGGAGTTATAAATGGACAAGCAAGAAAACAAGACTCTGTATTAACAAGCTTTACTTTAAAAAGGTTTCCTACTAATCCAAATATAAAGTTGTCTGAAGATACTCCTTTAAGTAATTTCAATCAAAAAAAATCCAATCTACTTGAGTCCGATAGAATGACAGGAGCTTTTATAGCTGATGCTCAAAATAACCCTGTATTTAAATTCTTTGGTGGGATATACTTCCCTCAGATAACAGGTAAGTGGTGGGCATCTAGAACTCTTTCTAAAGCTACTAGCATAGCTGAAAACATGAATGCTAATAGAGACAAAGATGGTTATATTTATGCAACTCCAATCATAATGAAGCCAAATTCTCATATGAGCAATCAAGACATGTTTGAGACTGTTTGGGAGTTTATGAAGTTTGATTTAAGATCAAAGTCTAGTAAGGTTACTAAGAAGTTATTTAGTGAATACCTGACTAAAGCTCTTACATTAAAGTCAGTAAACTTAACCGAGTCGGACTTAAATATAAAAAAGTCTGACAACATAGAGACTATGATTACCAAGTTAAACAAAGTGTTATTAGGAGATGATACAACACTTTCGTTTGAGAAAAGAAAGGCAATTATAAAGGCTATATTAGGAGATCCTAAAGTTACTGAAGATAGAAAGTTTCCAACGGCAGGTTCTATATCAGAAGTAGCATCTAAGTTTGAAGAAGAAAAAACTAAGAAGGCAACTAAGCTTTGGGATATAGTAATGCTAATGAGAACAAAAGGAACTTTATCAACCAAGGTTACTCCTAAGTCAGATGAATTTTACCATAAGTCATATCCTGCAGAAATATCTTCAGACCAAGAAATAGAAGTTTTCTTTTTAGATGGAGCATATAATATAGACACAACGTATCCTGAACTAACTCAGTCATCAGGAAAAGTTTTTTCATGGAAGGAATATTCTGAAAAACATCCATCAACGGCAATGGCATTATCTCAGTATGGTAGAACTGCTAAGTTATCAAAAGCTAGTGGTGATATAGTAGCACCTCAGTCTCGTAAGCAGAAAACAATTCAACAAGCTGCAAGAGATTTTAATATGTCTGAGACAGGTTTCTTTCCTAGAAATGTAGACTCCTACTTTTTAAAGAGAGCAATCTCAAGAGCAGAAGGTGACTATGGTGTAAAGAAGGCTAGAACAGGAAGCTTCTTTTTAGTTGATGGCAAGGGGAGAATAGTAAAAGATTTATTTAAAAGACCTCAGTCTCGTAAGCAGAAGCCTAGTAAGAAGCCAACACGAAAGAGAACGTCATCTATAAAGAAGGCAATCACAGAGATTAAGAATGTTTTAAACATAACTCCAGACGAACAACGAAAAATATTTAAGGCTCTTAACGACCAGAAAAAAAGAGCCAAGGATATTAAGAAGGATATTGTTGCCTCACTAAGAGAGCTTACAAAAGAAGGAAAGCTTACACCTAGTAAGATGGTGTCTGTAATAAACAAAGTTCCTGATGACTTTAACAACCCAATCACTGTAGAAAGGTTTGTGGAGTATATGACAAAAGTATTTAATGACGCTGACTACGGAAACAAGATGATGATAGCTAATGCCAAGAAAGGAAAAGCTAGAAAGAATGTGTCTACAAAACTAGGTATCGCTGAAGGATTAGTAGACCAACTACAGAGACTGTTCTCTGTGAAGCCATCTCTAATACCTGACTCTGTGTTAGATCAATACATGGAGTTGATTAATATATTTGGTAAGAGAGAAACTGTTTTGTCACTACCTCCAATGGAACAGGTTGTACAACTAACAGAGGATGTTCTGCAGCAGTTAGATGAGGAGCAGTCTATGGCTATTGAGCTTGCAGATAGGTATAAAAATGCCGACAAAGTTATGGGTGATAATGGGGTAGACTATGCTGCAACCATAAAAGAAATGCTTGACAATGAGGTTATTACTGAACGTGAGTATGAGGTGATGAAGAAATACAAGTCTCAGATTAAGCCTACTGAGCCTGCAACACCTAAAACTGAAGCAGAAATTGAAGCAGAAAGACAAGAGGTTATTAAGGATGTTAAGGAAACAAAAGAAGTTGACCCATCGGTTTTCCCAAGCAGACTAGAAAGAGACTTAGCTAAAAGGTTTAAAAAACTTTTAAAGACTGATGCAGTTAATGACTTGTCTTTGGATGACCTGAAAAATTTATTCAAAGTAATTGATAACATAAACAACGGATACCTGCCACACTATGCTCAAATAATGGTAGGTAAAATGAATGCTATCAATGATGCTAAGGTAGGTAGTGACGCAATAAAGAGAAGCAAGCTACTGCCACTTAGTAAGATTTATGCCAATATTAAATCTAAGATTGGAAGAACAGGTAAGTCTCCTACTTTAGAATTAATAAGACGTAACCCTACTTTTTATATTGACCAAGTATTTGGAGACTTTAAAACTAAAGATATATTTAACTCTATATTTAAAAGGTCTGCTGAAGCTTCAGCTAAATACACTAAGGCTATAAAAGAGGTCCAAGCTAAAATAGAAAAAGTAGAGCAGGCAGTGTTTAAATCTTTTGGTCGTAATCCAAATAAGGTTATTATGTCTAAGTATAAGCAGATGTCTTATCTTATTCAGCAAGAGTTTTTAAGCAACCCAGATAGTAATCAAGTGAATAGTGTTGAAGACTTTTTGAAAGCCACTATCAAAAGAATAAAGACAGAGACAACAAGTTACACCGAGACTGATGCTAAAATGCTTCAGGAGATACTTGATAAATATACGGCTAACGGAACAAAGCCTTTTGATATTGACCAACTATATGAATCCTTTAATGTTGCAGAAAGAAATTCAATAAGAACACTAGAGGAAATAAATAAGTCTATGACTGACAAGGCAGTTTATACTGCTAATATAATTAGAGGAAACAAGATTACACCTCTTAAAAATTATACTCACTTGAGTGTTATACCTGATGTTTCTAAAGCAGATATTATTGAAACGGAGACATCTCAGATATCTGATATGTTTAACAAATACTTAAAGCCATCCACAAAGGCTAAGAGTTTAATTGAAAGAACAGGTAAAGTATCGCCTTTAAACTTTGATGTGTATGCGTCTGTTCAAAGAGGTGCTAAGTATACTTTAATGGACTTTAATTTAACAGAGCCAATTAGAACTGCTCGAAGAACTCTTAATCAGATAGAAAAAAATCTATCCGATGAAGATGGAAACATGTCTGTAAATGATAGAAGAAAGTTTAATGCCATTCGTGATGCTTCTGTAGAGTCAATAGAAAACCTATTAAGCAATGCACTAACTCAAAACACTATTGCAGATCAAGCAGTAGACTATATACAAAAGCAAGGATATAGAGCAATACTTGCAGGAATTCCTAGAGCTTCATATGAACTTTTAAGCAACATACTTGCAGGACTTTATATAGACCCTAAAGGTATAATCTCAGGAATAAAAAACAGAAAACTTTTAGCAAGTCCTGAAGGTAAAGAGGTTATGAATAACCTTAATAGTACACAAACAAACAGAGTGTTCTCTACAGGATTGTCTGGTAAGTTTGTGGACACAGGAATTTTAAATCAAGCTGCAGGCGTTACTGCTAGTAGAGCTAAAGGTAGAGTTAAAAATACAATACTGCAGTTATGGAACAAGACTGGTCAAAGATGGATTAAAGGTGTTGAGTTCACTGCTGATTCATTGATATCTGCACCTGATAAGTTAGTAATGCAACCCATGTGGTTTGGTGCATTTGAAAATAGATTTAAACAACTTACTGGTAAGTCTCCAGACTTTGATAAGATTGCAGCCAATGACGAGGCTTACATGAATAAGTATGCTACTGAATTGAATGATGCTAAGACACTAGCAGACAACAGATCAGTTGCTATGGGAGCTACCGATAATGCTTTTATGGGTATACTTAAAGGAACTGTAAAGCCAAACCAAGGAATGTTATTAAGAGGGTTTAATGCTTTTAATGGATTCATGACTAGGTTTTTAATCTTTGAATACATAACTGCTAGGACAGGAATAATGGCTGCCGTAGGTAACGGACAAATAAATAAGAGGCAGGGTGCTGCTTTACTTGCAGGTGTAACAACTCGTATGATAGCATATACATTTATGAGTACACTTGTAGCAGAAGCTATTAAAGACTTAACTGAAGATGATGATGAAGAAGACTATGATATATCAAACCTTATGTTTGAAGATGATGACGAACAAGGTATGAAGTCTGTTGATAAAATGTTAGGTCAAGCAATGGTGTCAGCCTTTACATCTTTACTGCTTGGTAGAGACTTTGGTAATGCCACCAAGAGTATTATAAACCTAGGTATAGAAGACCTTAATGAAAGGTATGGTCAATTCTTGAGAGATGGAGAGTACGACAAGTATAGGGATGCTATACAGTTCACTATTATTCCAGAAGGTAAAAGTGGTAGACCAGCTCAGTTTGCAGACATAGTTCCAAATTTATTTGCGGCATACAGTCCTATGATAAAAACTCTTGAGTTTGGAGTCAATAAAATATTTGAATCAGACAGGGTGCAACCTGATGCTATTGAAAGACAACAAGATGAAAGGTTTATAAGGCTTCCTTTAGAAACATTTGGTGTGCTAGGGTTTATTCCTTTCTACAAAGACATAAGAAAGATAGTGTTAGCAGATATGTACAAGGGGTTGCGAAAGGCTAAAAGAGATGCTGCTAATAAAAAGAAAAGAAAAGAAGAGATGCTTCAAGGCTATAGCAGTGAGACTGACATGAAGAGGTATGACTTCCCTTTATGGGAGAGAACATTTGGGCCTGACTCTCCAGGGTATGAAACAAGGCAGGCAGAAAAAGAGTTAAAGCGAAAAGCACGTAAACTAAGACAACAGGAAAAGGATAAGATGTATGACTACACGCCTTCTAAAAAAGAAAAAAACTCATCTCTTTTTGGACCTTCAACTAAAAGAAAATCAAAAAGTTCAAGTAAATTATTCTAACGTATGCCATTCAAGAGCAAGAAACAAAGAAGGGCGTGTTACGCAAAAAATGATCCGAAATGGGACTGTAAAAAGTGGGACTCTGAAAAGAAACGTGCCACAAAGATGAGACGTAATAGAAGATAAAAAGAGCCTCGATAAGGAGGCTCTTTAGTTATTAACCAGTTTTTGTAACAATTAGAAAAGTACAATAACTTAAAACAAAACAGAATTGATTAGTGCAAATATAATAAAATTTTTCTAAATCTCGTCTTTAAAAGTAGACTTTATATTGTTTAGGGTTGAAATAAGTTGATTAATGTTTGATTCGGCTTGTGTAAAATCTTTGTCAACTAGGCTTTCGTATATATCACTTGACTGGTCGTGTATACTATCCATTAGATGGTTTATGTGTTTTACTCTCTGTTCATCTAATGGGCTAATCATTTCTTAAAATATATGCGTTAATCTAGCTACCTGTCCGTGTTCTTTTGAGTGAATGAATCCCTCCACAGCCTTAATCCCACCAACACCATAACCATTTCTATGATGCCACGAATCTGTTCCACTTGGAGACCTCAATGATTCAACGGTTATGCCATGGTAGTCCTTTGAATTCTTGTGGTGTACGTGGTGTGTGTATACGTACCTGTGTTTTGTCTCTGCCCACCATTTAGAAAACTCATTTGCCATTATTAGTGGAAGGTCAGCAATCTTTGCTCCGTCTCCGTGGGTAGTTCCAATAAGATTTTTGCCATACTTGTAACCCTTTCGGTGTGCAATGCTGCAATCAAACGATATGTTTTTAGACTTCCTGAACCAAGACTTTATTGAATCTGACAACATAAATCCAGAAACATAATCGTGGTTACTAGGGTTATAAACAAAATGAACGTCTGCTATGTTTAACAATATTTCTAGTATGTCTACGTACAATTTTTTTGCAGTAATAAAATTTTCATACCACATCCCATCAGTATCTTGAGATGTTCCAGATGTGGTCTTTCTAGAGGGAACGTCAACATGTAGTATATCATTACCTCCTATAAATAAAATTTTATCTATATTAAATCCCTTTGCCTTGTCTATTATTCCTGCAACACCTTCCTTAACTCTTTGAACTGCTATTTGTGAGTTGTAGTCCTCTCCAGTTTCAAATGACGAGGCTAACTTTCCTATATGTATATCAGCAGGGTCGATAACTAAAAGGTGTGTGTCTTTGGTTTTTTTTCTTTTAATTTTAGGATACGAAGGGGAGTGTTTATTCATCTCCTTTATAATCATATCCCTTAACTTGTGTATGGATACTCCCTTCTTTTTTGCGTGAACAGAGAAGTGTTTTCCTTTATGCCAATAGTGATCAACATCTTCTACTGGTATTCCTATTCTTTTACACTCTTCTTTTAACGCCCTATGGTCTTTTATTATGTTATACTCTTCCTCATCTAATCTAGGCCTGTACTCCATTTATTTATGCTGATTTAATCAACAATAAATTTACAAAAAATTTTATTTATGTTTTTGTGCCAACAATTTGTTTAAGTATCTTATTTTATTGGACTGACTTATATACATTTCCATGGACGTTTTTTTAGGCTCTCCTTTATACACAAAGTCATCACGTAATGCCAACCTAAGTAAATCAATACACACACTGTACTTGTTATACATTAACATTATCTCGTTCATCTCTTCCGTACCTAGATTGTTTTGTTCAGCAATGTTTTTTACGTAAACAATTTCACTCAACCTTTCCTCTAATAATTCAATTGGCTCTGTCATAATTATGAGTCTATTCCGTTATCGATTACCTGTATGATGTGCCTAAATACACTCCTCTCTTGTTCTCCAGTTACATCTGTTCCGTTTAAAAGTAGTCTGTAGTGGTCTTTTTTTTCTGTTGGTCTTAGTTCTATTTCGTTCATAATTTATTTATTTTCTGAGTTTTGTTTTAATATTTTTTCTGACACCTCTTCTATGGCCTCCCTATCCATTTCATAAGATAGACATATCTCCTGCAATTTACAAAAATCATTGAAATTAAACTTTTTTAAAAGCCAATCAATGAACACTAGATTGTTTGTGGTTAATTTGTCAGCAAGGTCACCCTCGTCAACTTTTTCTATTTTGTTATAGTAGTTTATCTCTATATCCTTTAAGTCGCTTATAGTCCTCCGAAGGTTGTTCTTTGTCCTGTGTTTGAATAAACCTGTTCTGTCACACTCCTCTAAAAAATGAAGGCTAATGAACGAGGTTAATATTGCTCCACTAATTTTTTCTAATTTTTCTTTACTGATCTCCATTGTATACCTCTGTTTTAAATCCCTTTTTTTCTAATTCCTTTAGTCTAAATTTCTGAAGTTCTGATAACTTTCCACCTTCTTTTTTTATCTCGCTGAAAAGTATCTTTCCATCTGGATGAACTGCAATCAGGTCAGGAATTCCATTCTTATTGGTTTTAATAAGCTTGATTACATAGTAACCCTCTGCTTCTAATTGATTAATCCGTTTCTTTTGTATGCGTTGTTCGGTCATTTTACTTCATCTTTATACTTATCTTTTAATGTTACGAAGTGATAGTCTGTCTTGCTTAGTTTTAAATCAAGTAAATCTTGCTTCACTTCTTTTCTTTTCGTTGACACTGGTAGTTTATCTATCAGTTGTTGCAGCTTCTGTATTAGTTTTCTTCTATACATATCTTATAATTGTTTTTTAATTTAAAGGTTTAAATTTTATTTGAAATTCAGACAAAAACGGTTCAACTTCTTTAAGTTTTGCAAACTTAATATACTTACCCTCCGTGTCTAATACTTTAATCATTGATATAACTATTTTTGGATCACCATCTACTAGTTCATACTTATATCTCACTACTTCTAAGCTTCCTAT
>Ga0228674_1001125_pt1 | contig 16437 bp, 18 predicted proteins | sample 1D_rmetaG_FD_189054 | JGI IMG/M metagenome (GOLD analysis project Ga0228674, IMG submission 189054) | Seawater microbial communities from Monterey Bay, California, United States - 1D_r | ecosystem: Environmental > Aquatic > Marine > Coastal | place: USA: California | collected 2016-09-26
TTTTGTGGTATATCGGTTCTGGAATATGAAGGTGATCCGATAAATCCTATTCAATCACTTAAAGAATGTATTGAAAATATGAAAATCATTTTTTAAGGCACATATAAACATTGATATGTATTTTATCATCAAAAAAAATAAGTGACATAATATAGATTTAATTTTTTACTAGAAATTTAATCCTAATCTTTTTATCTCAATTTGAGTCTTTTGAAACCTAACAAGAGCCTCTAAAATATTTATTTCTTTCCGGAGCTTATCAATTTCATTTAGAAGCTCTTCCTCACGAATAGAATTTATTTTGAATTTGCCTTAAGCATTTTGATAAATATTAAAAATGCTTGAAGCTCAATCTAAAAAGAAATATTATTATTGAAATTAACAAACTTCAAGAACATTATTATAAAATAGAATTCAGATATGCTACTGATTAAATTTCAAAAGAAATTTTTAAAAAACATCAACTAATTAATCATCCTTCAAAAAATATCGAACCACGAAAAGGTAATGAGCTTTTTCTTTAAGTAGCTGATAATCCACATGAATTCTATGAATCCTTAGATTATCACAATAAAAGGATATTTTAAAAATATTCTTTTTCCTGAGGGTTTCCGTTTTTCATAAAAAAAAGAATGTCGAACCAGTAAAACAAATTTTTTTTAAAGTTAACGAGCTCCTTTATAAAATATTACAATCCAAAAAAAGAAAAGACTCGAACAGAAAAATGTTTGAGCCTAATTTAGTAGATAACTCATTTGAAATATCGAACATTGGATTTACTCCAAGAGACTTAATTCATACTCATAATTTGATGACTCGTATTATGAAAAGTTAACTAATATGATTTTCATCTCCTACTGTTACTCAAAGTTGCAGTAAGACTTTCACTATCCATAAACTGTTTTGGAAACAAAGGTTAGCTAAAAGTATAATTAATATTTTCTGTCATTTTTCGATATCAAAGCCCAAAATTCGACTTCAACAACTAATTTCTAAAAAGGAAGACATAGCTCTACATCTTTGCAAATAATTTAAAACAAATTTTTTGTAATGAACAGGATTTTAATACTCTTTTTAGTAATGTTAAGCGCAACACTTGCATTTGGGCAAAACAATGAGGCTGAAGCTAAAATTCAGTTCCACTCATTTCAGGAGGTCCTGAAATACGCTGATGAACACGCTACACAAATCCAAATTGCAGTCATTAGCGAGCAAATTTCAAGTGCCAATAAAAAGGATTCAAAATCTTATTTATATCCTTCAATAAGTGCTAGTGCAGGGTATAACAACAATCTAACCTTGCAGCCTACTTTGGTTCCTGCGGAGTTTTTTGATCCTAACGCCGCTTCAGGAACTTTTCGAGAACTAACCTTCGGACAACAACACGTTTATTCTACAGGAATTCAAGCACAGTGGGACATTCTAAATTTTCGAAGAATATTTGCTTCAGAAACAGTAGAGATAACAAACGAACAAAGCGAAATTAACACACAAAAAAGCAAGCTTAACACCTATAATTTGTTGGCTTCAACCTATTATTCCATTTTGCTCACTCAGGAAGCTATTGTTCTATATGAAGAAAACCTCAAAGTTTCGGAAGCGATTTATAAGAGTACAAACGAAAAATTCCAAAAAGGAATCGCAAGTGAGGAAGCTCTCAATTTGGCTAAAATTAAACAGTTACAAAACCGTAACACTTTACAACAAGCATTAAGTAATCGAAGTAGATTTTATATGCAATTGCAAAGTCAGTTAAACACCTATCAACAAATTACGATATCAGACACCCCTCAAAACTTCGGTTTATCGAGTACAACTTTCGAAACCATACATCCTGAAATTACTTGGCAAGAAATGGAGGTTGAAAAACAAAAATCACTGGTAAAAGAAAAAAAAGCATTGCTTTTACCTAATCTAAGTCTTAACTATCAATACAACACGAGTTGGACTACCGATGAATTTACAGATTTTTCCAACGCCAACGAATTGCCTCAACAATATGTTGGTGCAAAGTTGAATATTCCAATTTTTAGTGGTTTTTCTTCTCGCTCAAAAATCAAGAAATCAAAATTAGAACTGCAACAGCAAGAGATGCAACTGGAAAACACAAAATTGGTAAAGCAAAAGGAAGATGATTTGTTGCTTTTAGATGTCAACCAATTAGAAAAAGAATTAGCAGAATACACCAATATTATGGCGCTCAGACAAAAAAATGATATACATGCAGAAAACCAATACAATAGTGGTATTACAAGTTTAAACGAACGTTTAGACAGTTATGAAGATTTACTAAATGCACAAAATACGTATCTGCAAACTTTGGCGTCATACACTTTGGCAAAGTATAAAGTATATATCAGACAAATAGAATTAAAATCAAACAATTAAAGAATAATAACAATGAAACCTCACAGCATAACTTTTTTGGGATGTATGATACTAGCACTATCGTTATTGTCATCGTGTAACAGCAAAGAAACCACAACACCAACTCGAAAAAATATTGAAGATGTAGTTTTTGCAAGTGGCTTTATAGAGCAAGAGAATCAATATACCGTATCTGCAAGTGTAGATGGAATTTTAACTGCCATTCCAGTAAGTGAAGGAGACAAAATAACCAATAATACAACGGTAGCTGTAATAAAAAGTGATGTGCAAAACAACCAAGTTGTAGAAGCTCAAGCGGTCTACAATGATGCGGTAACTAATGCTTCTGTCAACGCTTCCGTCTTACAGCAAATACAAACAAAAATTAACCAGGCAAAATCGCAATTAGCATTAGATAAAGTTAATTTTGAGCGCTACAAGGATTTACGTGAAAAAAATTCGGTGTCACAGCTTGATTTTGAAAAAGCCGAATTGCAATACAAAGCTTCACAGAGCACCCTTTTAGAATTACAAGATAGTTATAAAACAACCGAATCGGATTTAAAACTAAATGAAAAACGAAGTCTAGCGCAAGTTAATACCCAAAAAGCCATTCTTGATGATTATAATTTAAATTCATCTATATCAGGAACGGTTATCAATGTATTTAAAAAACAAGGTGAACTCATTAGAAGAGGTGAAGCTGTTGCCGAAATTGGAAGTGGCGCCTTTGTCATAAAACTATTTGTTGCGGAAGATGATATTAAAAAAGTAAATCTCAACCAAGCCGTTTCTGTGCGCTTAAATACTCATCCTAACGAGACGTTTAAAGCAAGTATTTCAAAAATATATCCTTCATTTTATACCGAAGAGCAATCCTATGTGGTAGAAGCAAAGTTTAACCAAGTTCCTAATAAAATATTTTCAGGTGCTCAACTACAAGCCAATATTGAATCAGGGAGTAGTAAAAATGTGCTTGTAATTCCAACGTCATATATCATCAGGGAAAATAAGGTCATCCTGGAAAAGAGTGAAGAAAGAACTATAAAAATAGGTAGAAAAAATAATGAATGGACAGAGGTAATTTCAGGACTTTCAGAAGAAGACATCATTGTAAGACCTAAACTATAAAAGATGAATACCAATCAGAAAATTGCAAAAGTTCACCTTACGTCAAGGTTCAGGCAACTGTTGGTGGCAGTATTGAGTGTGTGCTTTGGTATTTCAATGTACATAGCAATGAACAGTTTTATGGCAGGTGTAAATAACATTCAAACAGAGATTACTTTCACTTCAATGTCACATATTAAAATTTATAATGATTTAGTGGAAGATATAACATCAATAGTGCCAAAACCGCAAGATGATAGTACGATTTTAATGGTCAACAATGCCAAAAACATACAATATACCGAGGGGATTAAAAACGCAGACGCCATCAAAGATAAATTGTTGAATCTGTCCGAAATTAATGGTGTTGCTTTGCAACTTAATGAGAACGTCTTTATTAGAAATGGAGTTTCAAAAGCAAGTGCATCACTTTCAGGAATTGAAACCATAAATGAAAATGAGCTTTTTGAAACTGCAAAATACATTATAGAAGGGAATTTAAGTGAGTTGGACAGACGCTCTGATGGCATTATTTTAGGAGTTGGATTGGCACAAACCATTGGGGTAAAAACGGGAAATACAATTTTTTTAACCACTTCAGACGGTATTTCTAAAACCTTTAAAGTCATAGGACTCTTAGAGTCTGGCTCAAAAAGTGCCGATAAAACCCGAGCATTAATTTCCATCCAAACCGCAAGACAATTGTTTTCTAAAAACAGAAGCTACGCCACCGATGTTTTGGTCAATACCTATGATTACAACAATGCAAGAGCAGTTGCTAAAAAAATAAGCGCCCTCACAGACTATAAAGTTGAATCTTGGCAAGAAGGAAATGATCAGTTGGTGTCTTCAAGTTTATTACGTGATATACTGGCAATTTCTGTTTCACTAACCATATTGATTGTAGCTGGATTTGGAATTTACAACATTATGAATATGACCGTAAACGAAAAAATCAAAGAAATAGCCATCCTAAAAGCAATGGGGTTTAATGGAAAGGATGTCATTGAAATTTTTTTAACACAGTCGCTAGCGATAGGTTTAATTGGTGGATTTGTAGGCTTGTTTTTAGGAAATGGTATTGTGCAAATTCTGGACATTGTGCCCTTTAAAATTGCTTCGCACAACACATTGCCTGTTGTGTACAATGCAAAGGATTACATATTGGCATTTGTTTTTGGAGTTGTTATTACGCTTATCGCAGGATATCTGCCCTCAAGAAAAGCATCAAAAGTAGATCCTGTTGAAATATTAAGAGGTTAAAAAGCAATAAAAAATATACAGATGAACGCAATTTCTATACAAAACATAAACAAACATTTTTACGACCCCGTAGAATTTCAAGTACTAAAAAACATTTCTTTTGATGTAAAAAAAGGTGAATTTGTATCCATTGTCGGAAAATCGGGTTCAGGAAAATCGACCTTGCTGTATTTGCTATCTACAATGGATACGAATTATAAAGGAAACATTGCCATCAATGGCACACAGGTTACAGGTTTGTCACAAAACGAACTAGCAAAATTTAGAAACGAGCAAATAGGTTTTGTTTTTCAGTTCCATTTTTTACTACCAGAATTTACCGTTTTAGACAACGTAATGTTACCTGCTTTAAAACTCAACAAAAGGACTAAAGATGAAATTGAGGCAGAAGCCATCGCATCACTTCACTTATTAGGATTAAAAGGCAATGAATATAAAAAAGCTTCTAAAATATCAGGGGGGCAACAACAACGTGTCGCCATTGCAAGGGCACTGATCAATTCGCCATCCATTATTATGGGAGATGAACCCACAGGAAACCTCGATACTAAAAACACAAACATTGTTTTTGATGTGTTTAAAGAATTGGCCAAAGAACGCGGACAAACTATCATAGCCGTTACCCACGATGATGAATTTGCAGCCAATTGCGACCGTATTATTGAGCTTTCAGATGGAAAGTTAATTAGTCATTAGTAAATAAGTTATACAAATGAAAACAATAAAATGAGAAATTTAAGAAACGGAATTATAGTCGTACTGATGGCATTATTTAGTATCACTAATTACGCACAATCACCGTCTGATGTAGATGGCGAGTATACTTTAGGTGAAAAAAATACGGTAGTAAAGATTGAAAAACAAAATGAAGTTTATTCAGGAAAAATTATCTCTTCAGATAATCCAAAAGCAAAAATTGGGAAACTGATTATTAAGGATATTAAACTTAAGAAAGGTAAATGGAGAGGAAAAATATATGCACCAAGACGTAGCGAATGGTATGATGCCGAATTTATTCCAAATGAAAAAAGTATAGAAATAAAAATTAAAGCAGGTTTTTTTAGTAAAACGATTGAATGGCTAAGAAAGTAACTATGCAATATTCTTATAAAAAATTTCCTTTACATAAAGCAAGCATAACGTTTCTGTTTGTACTTGCTTTATATAATACAATGAATGCACAAGACTTTAAATTAGCAGGAATCAAATATGCAAACTACCAAAAATCACAAATTAAAAATGATTCAGAAACTCAAAAAATATTATTTCAAGAATTTGGCGCTTTTATAAACTTTCCGAAGCGATTAAAAAACAATAAAAGCGTCTTGGTTAATGGGTTCGGTTATGGTTTTGTGGAAGTATCATTTGATAATGATTTAGTTCAATTTCGCGAAAGCGATAAAAAATTACAGCAATTTTATTATCAGTTAATGCTCTTACATCAATTGAACGAAGAATGGAACATTGTTCTGAATTTAAACCCCACATTAGCATCTGATTTTGAAGCGAAACTAAGTGCCGATGATTTAATTTTTCAAGGTGTTGTAGTGGCTACTAGAAAGTTATCGTCAAGTTTTAAACTTGGAGGTGGTTTAGCATATAGCGCTCGCTTGGGAAGTCCGAAATTGATTCCCGTGGTTAATTTACAGTATAAAAAAACCAGACACGAAATTAATGCTTTATTGCCTATAAAAGCAAAATACACCTATTCTCTATTACCAAGTGACAAATTAGATTTTGGTTTAAAATACAATCTAAATGGGGCAAATTTTAATGTGTATTCAATAGATAACAATATTGATAAAATAAATTATTCGAGAGCAAATTTTGGGTTAGTTGCTCAATATCAATTAACTAATACGCTTCGATTGGAAGCGTTTGGAGGATTAAGTGCAGGGCGAACATACAGTATTATTGATAATGATAATACGACCTATGATTTTGATTCGGAATCAGCACCATTTTTTAGTATCGGGATTGCATTAGTTCCACCAAAAAGATATAAGTGATATGTTTCAAAATACATCCATGAGATTCATTACAGCATCAATTATATTCATACATATAACAGGGTTTATATATGGTCAAGAAAAAAGAGTTGTGAATTTTAATTCTGAAGAAGTACCCTATTATTTTTCTTTAAATTTTAAGTATGGTGTCTCTTTACTACCGAATCTTAATGCTAAAATCGTGATTGTTAATACTCAAGAAAATCTTTTGTCAGCATCTGAATCAATCAAAATTCCTAAAAATAAAATAGCACAAAAAGATTATCTTCTCTATTATCATTTGAAATTACCAAAATTAAATAGTGAAAAAGAATATTTAGATTTTTTAAGAACATTTATAGAAGAAAATTACTACCAGGATGCTTTCAATAGAAACACTATTAGCATAGACTTTAAAGAAAACACAATTCCATTTAGTTGTCAAGCTCTTGAGGAATTAAATACGTTTTTGGCACAAGTTATAGTGCCAGAGAATAGCTCTTTATTAAATTGTGGTAAAAGTTATGTTTCAAAAAATATCGGGAGAGAAAAATTAAAGACTTCATTACCCTATGAATCTATAAGATTTATTAGTGAGGCTGAAAAATTAAAAGAAGATTATAAACTTTTGAAATCTTTATCGCAATGGAGCAACGCCTATTTTGTTTCAGTAAAAGTAGGACATCAAGAGATTTCAAAAAAACAAAGAATAGCCTTTGATGAAGAAACCCTCGTAGATTTTTCTGATTTAAAAACTACATGGAATATCGACGCTGGATATATGTTTTCTCAAAAAATTGGAGGATTTTTAAACGTTGGATTATTATTTGAGAAAGAGCAAGGCATAAGCAGAAGTGGCTCTAGTATTAGTGTTACAGGAAAAGGTGCTGGAGTTGTCAAAATAGGATTAGGTGTAAAATACATCCCTTTTACTAAAGATCGCTGGAGTCTGTATACAGATTTAGCAGGAGGTTATTTAAGGGCTAAAGCTGGCGGTGGTTCGGGAAGTGTAAGTATATCTAATGGTGGTTTAAATAATTCAATTAATAGGGTTGAAAAAACAGAAAAAAGCAAGTATTTCAATTTATCCTTGGGTGCAAATTATAGATTGGGACGTACTGTATTTTTAACTAGTAATTTTCAATATTCAATTACAAATTTTGAAAATAATATTGGTTCCGTTTCGGGGTTTACTGGATACTCCATTAATCTAGGTGTAGGATTTAGTTTTTAATGGATTAGTACCATTATTAAATCGAATTTTTGTGTTAGTTCAAACTAAAAAATATATTAAATTGTTGGTTGGTAATTATTTTAAGTTAAAAATGATAGAAAATGTTGGAAAAACTTTGATGCGCATCATTTTGGTGTCATTATATGCTATTCTAGTAGTAAGGTTAATTTCTATAGGTATGCCTGATGAGATAGTACAGAAACTACCGCTCTCAAAAGAATTAATTTTATTTTTCTATCTGATTTTATTCAATTTGAATGTGGAAGGTAACTTATTTTTTGATCGCTATCTGAATAAAAAACTTCCTTGGGGTTTTTACCAAAAAAAAAGACTTTTTGTTCAATTACTAGCAATAAACTTTTGGACACTGATTACCTTTGGATTGCCTCTCATAGGTTTGTATTTCATCAACGACAAATCTTTTATATACCCCCCCGCTCCAGTCATTGTATTTATTAGTTCTATTCTACTTTTGACAGCCTTTATTGGTGTCTCTGTTACTGTAAATTTCTTCAAGCAATGGAGGCAATCTTTATTAGAAGTCGAATATTATAAACAAGAAAAACTTAAAGCTGATTATCGTGCACTTCAAAATCAAGTCAATCCACATTTTTTGTTTAATAGTTTGAATGTATTGATTTCAGAAATAAAGCATAATCCAAAAACTGCGGAAGTTTTTACACGAAAACTATCAAAAGTGTATCGCTATGTTTTACAAAGTAAAAATCACGATTTAATTTCCTTGAAAAAGGAACTTGAATTTATCGAATCCTATATTTTTTTACATAAAGTCAGAATTGGTGATGCATTAGAATACGAAGTAATTATTTCAGAAGAAGCACTACAAATGCAAATTCCACCGTTAACCTTACAAATTTTGATTGAAAATGCCATTAAGCACAATATAGCTAACGAAGAAAACGTGTTGAAAATTTCAGTTGAAAGCGATAGAAATAATACACTCATCATTCGTAATAATCTGCAAGCTATTGAAAATGTAGAGTCAACATACACAGGTTTATCAAACCTGAATAAGCGATTTGAATTACTCAAAAAAGATGGATTTACTTATGGTAAACAAGATGAAAAATTTGTGGTAACCATTCCCTTAATCGAAGACTAAAAATGATAAAAGTTATAATCATAGAAGACGAAATTCCAGCACAACGGCTGCTGAAAGAAACCTTGCAGGAAATAGACGTTAAAACCGAAGTTGTTTGCTGTTTAAACAGTATAAAATCCGCTGTGGAATGGTTCCAAAACAATCCGCATCCAGACATTGTTTTATTGGATATTCAATTATCTGACGGGTTAAGTTTTGAAATTTTCAAGCAAGTAACCATCGAAAGCTCCATAATATTCACAACCGCCTTTGACGAATACGCTATACAAGCATTTAAAGTCAATAGTATAGACTATCTGTTAAAACCAGTGGAAAAAGGTGAATTACAAACTGCCTTTGAAAAATACAATGAGTTTAACAAGCAATTCGTTAAAGAGCAAAATTCCCATATAAATTTTAAGGAACTCGCTTCGCTTATTAAAAATCAAGAATCGGACTATCGAAAACGCTTTTTAATTCACTCTAACGAATATATATTTCACCTAGCAGTTGAAGAAATTGCATTATTCTATAGCATGCAAGGGGTTACTTTTGCGGTTACTTTCAATAAAAGAGAATATCCAGTTAATTTTTCTCTCGAAAATTTAAAAGAACAATTACACCCAGAAAAATTTTTTAAAATTAATCGTCAATTTATTCTAAATATTGACGCCATTAAACGAGTTCATTTTTACTTTAACGGAAAACTTAAACTTGAAATAGAACCTCCACACAATGAAGATATTATAGTTGGTAAAGACAAAGCCGCACTTTTTAAACGATGGATGGATAACTAAACTATCTCTCTTTCATTAATATTCGATAAACCCATGATTAATGGAAATTTAATATCATTTAAATTTTAAATGAACTACTAATCATCGGTCAAAATTCTGGAGAAACTACTTCAGGTGTAAAACTGATTTTTAGAGAAAATTCTGGAAAATTTATTTTTTAAAAAACTTGAGTTTTTCCAAAAAATCCAGAAAAATATTCGCTCAGGTCATAGCCCCCCCTCTACATATACCAAAAAAAGAGGTATTTAAGGGGGGATACGGCAGGGAGTGCTGCAGGGAGGTCCCCCACGGTATGATCCTTCACCAATTTTAGTAGGCAAAATCCATTAATCACAATAATAGCGTACACTTTGATTTGTGAGTATTTTAATAGCAATAAAATATAGGTTTTATGCGGCATGAGGGGTGTTGCTGCTATAATTTTAGGGTAAAGATAGGTAAACCTTAGAATTATGAGTATTTCAATATTATATACAAGAGTTTCGAGCGTAGATCAGAAAACGGATCGGCAAAGAGTAAAAGAAAATGAATTTGATAAAGTTATCGAAGATAAATGTTCGGGAGCCATTCCAATTTTTGAAAGACCCGAGGGTTCAACCTTAAAAACCCTAATAGATCGACAATTGATCAAGTCAATTTCTGTTTGGCAAATTGATCGTTGCGGTCGTGACCTCAGAGATATTATAAATTTTATTCATTACACCACTGAGAGAGGTATCCCAGTTAATTTTTTGTCGCAGGGTCTATGCACACTCAATGAAGACAAAGAGGAAAATCCAATCTCTAAAATGATGATATCAATTCTTGGAGTGGTTGCTGAAATGGAACGAAAACTTTCAAAAGAACGTCAACGTGAGGGTATTGAGTTGGCTAAATTAGATCCAACAAAATATCTTGGAAGAAAACCAGGATCCAATGAAGGTCCAATTAAGTTTTTATCAAAATCACAAAATAAAAAGGCGTTAGACTTACTCAGAAAAGGATATAAAAATATTGAAGTTGCTAAGATCACGGGGCTTCATGTGAATACCATAACTAAAGTTAAACGACATTTATAATGGATACCTTTTTCACAATTTATTTTATTGTTGTTGGGGTATTATTCACTCTAAACCTGATATCTGTGCTAATTAAATTCTTTACTGCTGAAGGTGAAAACTGGCAATTTCAGTTGGCAGAGGATGTATTGAACTGGTGCCTCTATTTATATCCAATACGTAAACAAAAACCACTACTGACTTTAGTTGAAGGTAAATCTCATCTCGCGGGAGAGTATTGTTTCTATAACAATTCAATTACAATTTATAGAAACAACAATGTAATACGCAGAGAACTAATCAATACTGTCATCCATGAGTATTTTCATTATTACCTAATTACATCGGAGTCGAAATCTAAACTCTATCATGATCAACTGCAACAATTCTCATTGGCGCACCACCCTCAGGAAATTCTATGTAACACCATGGGAGAAACTCTCACAAAGGTCTATTTGAAAAATAAATAAAAATGGTTCTTATTTTACAAATAGTTCAATACCCCAACCAATCGTGCCAATTAGATTTAATTTACTACGTTATTCAAAATCAAGTACTCAGCAGATACAATCGAGAATTAGTAATTATTCCTGTGGGTGCTTTGTGCCTTTTAACTGTCAAATTTATTACGACAAAAAATTACCAATTCATTTAGTAAAACCACATTGGATGGTTCTAATTCGTGTTCGGACAACATATTTAATTTTTCTTTAAAAAAATCATTTAATAACTCCATATTAGGTGGATTATTAGACCCACAATTGATCAGGTATTGGTTATAATACTCATAGTTTAAATTATTTTTTCCTTTTATCATCTTTCCTTAGTTTTTGAAGTTTATCTACTATAGATTCTCTTAGAATATCTGAAATTTTTATTTGTTCATCTATAACGCACTCCATCAAATTATTGAATTGACTTTCGGTTATTCGAACTATTACTCTTTTTGACTTTTTCTCTTTCATAACTGTGTTTCTCTATAAATATCATAGAAAATAAAATATGTCAGACAGTTGATGATTTTTTTAGTGAGTCAGCCACATCAAAATCATATTACAATGCAATTATCTATGTTTAAATCAGTTGAGTTACCCCCTATAAATCATTTAAATAATCTCTTGTTTTTATATACCAATTATCAATCCATTTGGGACACTCAGAGTCAATAATATTATCAGTTAATACATAACGCCCATTTGGTAAGAAGATGTCATCACCACGAATTATATCGTCTATACTTGTATAAGTTTCATTAACATCAATAACCAATTTTTCTAAATCCACAGGTTCAGAATTTATATGTCTTTTAATTGTGCTAATAGATAACCCTGTTTTTTCGGCAAGTGCTTTCTGAGTGATTTTTAACCCTTGAGATTTTAACTCTTCTTTTGCAGTAATTATCTTTTCAATTGATGTATTACTTCTTCTTTTTCCATTTATTTTACTTGCTAAATTTCTTTTTTCTCCGCCTGTTAATTTAGAGTTGGTATTGAAATGCACGTACTTGTACTTTTTATTCTTAAATTCATAGTTTTCATCATTTTTAATACTGGAGTAAACGAAAGTAAATAGGTCTAAGAGTTTCTTAAATTCCATTGGTGGTTTTCCAAAATAATTATTAATGAAATTAAGGTAAGAAAACAAATAACTTGATGGTAACTTTGGATTTAAGAAAACAAGTTTATGTATTATAATTGTATAGATACTATGTTTTTTGGTATCTCTTATCTCGCGAGGAAAAGTAACATCCATTTTTTCTGATGCAAATAATTCAACAATTGGATTATTAACCACTACAGGTGTTTTTGTTACAATTTTATCCATAAATTCTTCGAAATCAATATTGTAAAGTGGCTCAATCAATGTATTATTATCTTTTTTATTCAATATAGATTGATTGAGCTGTTTTTTAGAAGTGTTTTTTTCTTTATTTAAAGGAATATCAACTGTAATTTCATTCTCATAATTAACGAATGGTTCAGTGTCGTATGGCAGATACATTGCCCTGCCAATATTCTTACATTTTATATCAACCTCCTCTTCTTTAAGGTATGTCGTTTTTATAATCTCCCATATATCATAGAAGTTATTGTTATCAATAATATTTGTTATTTTGAACAAAACAGATATGCCACCAGCACCACTTGACAGACATACTAAAGAGACAAGATGACCATATTTAGAAATAAAGTATTCTTTATATTCTTTTGCATTAACTACATCATCGAAATCAAAATATATATAAGAAGATGATGCAATAAAATTTTTAGTATAATCCTCCTGTTCTTTTAAACTACGCTTTTTAACACTGCAGTTGGGAGTAATGTAGTTTAGAAATGATTTCTTTTTCTTGTAGGTCTGGTCTCCCTTTAATCTTAGTTCCCTTATCTCATTTACCAGAGATTGTTTAGGGTTGGTTTTAATTAATTTAACCAATTGTCCTAAATCAATAGTTTTACTGGGGATTAAATTAGTAATTCCTTTCTCAAAGTAGCTGAACATTAAAATAATAATCCCCCAAATTTCGATGTGGTGGCATCTACTTTAAGGAGGATCAACATGCTTTATGTGTATTAAAATTATCATCCACCAACGATAATCACACCTAAATAAAATATACAGAAATATTTCGGCATAGTCAACCCTTTATAACTTCAGGTCGTGAGACCTAAAGTTCACTCCCCTTGATTCTTAATTTTTTTTTCTTTATGTTTTTACTGTTCCCTTTTTTGGGAAAATAAACTTGTCGATTTGATCGACTCGATATAGTTAATTCGTTTAACTATGAACTATAAAATAGAGCATAAAAAAATTAGCTCATTATCAATACATCCCATTTTAGAAAAAAATGGGATAAAAAATGAAGAGGCTTACAAAAAACTTATTCCTTCAATAAAGGAATTTGGAGTTTTGGAGCCGATAAGAATTGTAAAAGAACATAAAAAAATGTTCGTCATTCACGGGTATTCTCGCTATAGAGCAGCTCGTGATATTGGAGTGAAATCAGTTCCAGTCATAGAAACCTCACCTATTGAATCTGACATTTTTCTGGATTCAATAATTCGAAACACTACAATTAAAAGATCTTATAAAGAAGTTGCTGTAGCAGCCAGTTACATTTTGGATCGGATTGGAAATTCGCAAGGCAAAAAACGAACAGAATCACCAATCAAAAACGATATCGATAATTTTGATAAAGTAGCAAAAGATCGATACGATCTGGCAAGAACTGTTCTACATATTGATCTTTCAGTTTCCTCTCTTAAACGGCTGCTTAAAATACATGAGGTCGATGAGACTTCAGAGGGTTCCGAACTAAAATTATTTGACCTTTTAGAATCAGGAAAAGGAATTTTCCCTGTCTATCAAACTGCAATTGAAACCAACGAGTCAAGAACGAGAAAATACAATAGACGAATCGAATTAGATCAGGAGAAGGAATTAATCTTAAGACAGGAACAAGCATCGAGAGAAGAAAAATTGATGAAATCAATAAAAAGTGATCTCGAAGAAAAGTTTGAAAAAGAATACGAAGAACGTTACGAGCAAGAGTTCGGATGTAAACCTAGACCAAAATCACTTTTAGAACTGGAATGGGACGAAAAAATAAACAAATTACAGCAGATTAGACACATCATTTCTAATGAAGATGAAATCATGATAATTGAAATTTTAAATAAATATTAATTAAAAATGAAAATGAACTCTCATAATCGCATAAACCTAAATCAAGTAGGTCAATACATAAATCGAAAGGACAACCGTTCGATCAAAAAGTGGCTTAAAGATCATCAAATTCCTATCCATAAAGACGGAAGGGAATATGTGTTTCGTTTACAGGTTGAACAAGAGGTCTGGAGACCTTTTGCTGAAGATTTAGTAAAAAGATATCCAAATTCATGGCAACCTCTTTTAGAATCAATCTATGGTGACCATAAAGAACTACATCAGCTCCTCTACCATGATTGTTTGGAATTCGATACTGGATTTGTGCCTTACCAATTTAATCTGGACATTAGCTCTAATAAGGAGCATGAATCCATCTTTCAAGAACTTTATAAATAATGAAATTACCTAATAATTCACATTCGGGAATCAAAATCTACTGTAAAAAATGTAGACAAAATAACACGGGTTGTCGTCACAACGACCACCAGGTGTTCCGGATGTGTTTTATTGATCGAGTTACTGGTAAACACCGGAGTAAACTCCTAAAATCAAAAGTATACGCTGATGCTGTAGTTGAGGGTATTGAATTTAGAAGGAGAATAGAAAATGGTGTGGAGGAAACGGTTCCTGATCGATCTAAAATGAATATTGCTGAAGCACTCGTTTATTTTGATCAATATTTAAAGGGAGATACACAATATGCACATTTAAAAAAGGAGGTATCAGATAAACATCGTAAGGAGTTAATTAAGTATTGTACGCTTTTTGCTAAATCTTTGAAAAACAACCACAATCTTAGAAAGATGAAACCGGGGGATGTCAAAAATAATGATGTTTCTATTTTCTACAGACAATTGGATATTAAATACCCTCACCCCAAAACCTTCAACAAAGTTTTAACAAGTATAACTTCTTTCTATAAGTTCTTGATCGAAATCGAAGAGTTAGACATCAAGAACCCTTTTAAAAATTGTATTAGAAAACAAGTGATTACAGGTGATAATCTAATTTTAACAAAAGATGAATTTCAGAGAATTATAGCAGCGGTAGAATCAAAGTCATCGTTTCAACACACAAGAACCAATGGAAGAAGAGATTATGTGTATGAAACTTGGATGGTTAATGCATTTAAACTCTTTCTCCTTGTTGGTGGACGTAGAGAGGAAGTACTGAGTCTTAAATGGAATGATATTATCCAAGGAAATAACGGAGTGCTATTCTTTCAATTTAGAAACCTAAAGGTTGAACGATTAGGAAATAAAAATACTCCTAAGAAGTACTCCCCTATTAATGAGGATCTAATGAAACTTTTAAAAGAAATGGGATATGATCAAATGAAAGGTAAAAATGTCAAACTCATCGACCCTGAGAATAACTATACAATTAATACCATCATGGAGAAAGTTTCTCGATCATTCACCCATTTTAGAAAATCTGCAGGTATCGAAACTCCTTTTACTCTAAAACATCTGAGAAAAACATACCTTACTTGGGTATTTCACACCATGGGGAGTGACACCAAATTATTGTCATCTCACACTTCAATGAAGGTATTAGAAAACCACTACATCAATCCACTTTTATTAAACGTTGAAGAAGAGAAATTAATAAGGGTTAAAGTCTTTGGATAGTTGTATTTTATCTAACACAAGAGTCTAGCACGTATAACACAAATAGGATTATATATTTGTAACTACTTGAAAATGAATGAATAAAATTAAGTGAATTTAGGTGGTAAGGAGTGTTATGAGCCCGACGAGCTGCCTACTGCTCTATCCCGCGATTTAGACCCCAAAGATACTGCAAAAAAAGACCAACCACCAAAAAAACCTCATTATTTTATTAGATTATTGGTAGTTTACTGGCTTAC
>Ga0228674_1001127_pt1 | contig 16427 bp, 36 predicted proteins | sample 1D_rmetaG_FD_189054 | JGI IMG/M metagenome (GOLD analysis project Ga0228674, IMG submission 189054) | Seawater microbial communities from Monterey Bay, California, United States - 1D_r | ecosystem: Environmental > Aquatic > Marine > Coastal | place: USA: California | collected 2016-09-26
TTCTTTTCCTGTTATTGCCTCAAACAATTTTCTGGCATCAGGCTCACGCTCAACGCCATCATACATTGCCTTGTTCATAACGGTATCTGATGCTGACTTACCGCTTATCCTTTCTATGGCCAGCTGAAATCTAAGTCTAGTTTTATAAGTGCTTTCACCGTACTTATTTTTTTTCATTATGTCGCCAAGCCTAGATGCAGTTATCATTCCGTTACGAGCAGCATGCCACTCTTCACTGCCTTGAATCAATTCTTCATTGCTCATAATTGAAACTCCTCTTTAGAATTGTCCATTGAATCTGAATCTTTGTTATCGTCAAGCAGTAGCAAACCAGCCAATGCATATTTTCTAGCATAAGATGATGAACTACCAAATGACTGAGCAATATCCATACCTTTACGATTTGGATTTATACCTGCTTGCGCGCGAACGCTTAACGCTTCGTTGTCAGCTGATTTAAAAACAACTGTTGCTTCAACGTAAGGTATGCCAGCCACTTCTTTGATTTCATCAGTAATTAAAATTGATGCGTTGTGTTTTTCTAATAACGGTTTTACTGCCATTAAAATATCTTCACACGAACGATAATTGTAATTGCCAAATTTATTGACTTGTCCTTTTGGTGCTTTGATTTCATTTTGTATTGCTATCAGTGTTTTCATAATTTCTCCTTTTCTAAATTGATTAAATCTTGCTGTTCTTCATAAGATAAATACCAAAACGCCTTTCCATATTCTTTTGCTATTTGTTTCTTTATTTCTGAGTCTGTCATCATAATTCCTCCTTATTTCATGTTGTTGTAAATATCACTCTCTTCTTTTGTTTCAATTTCATCGTTCCATCTTTCTGCATTAAGCCATGATGATGGATGAGGTATATACTTTCCTTTATCCTTAGTCCATTGGTCAGACTTTTTATGCATTATTAATGATTTAAGAACAACATTAATATCAGGCTTAAGTTTTATCCAAGCTTTAAGTGCTAATTTCTTAGATGTTTTCTTAGGGTAAGCTTCATAAAACTTTTCAAAGTCTTTGTTGGGTACTGGGTTATTGGGTATTGGGTTATGGGTATTGGGTAGCATTGCATTCGCATTGCGTTCGCTATGCGTTTGCATTACGTTTGCATTGCGTTCGCTTGACCACCTATGTTTAGCGCTCTTCCTGGCGCTTTCACTTTTACCAAATATCCTAATTAATTCTTGGTCACACTTTTTTTGCCTATATCCATCATCTGATTCAATGAAAAATTCAGCAAGTATATCTTCTACTGCTTTTGTTTCATCATCAGTTTTTGCGTGAATCAATCTACAAAGTTTCTGTAAGTTTGGTTCTAACGGATTTTCAGACAATATATATAAATCAATCAACGAATTATACACACCATGTTCTAACAAAGTTAAATGTGCTGTGTCTGTTTTATAATCTTTTATATGTTTAGTATAATAGTGCATTATTGTTTCCTCCTGTTTTGCGTATCTATGCCATGTTTTACCCAGGCATTGATTATATCTTCATGATGTTTAGACATTAGAAACATAATTGTTTCAATACCTAACGCATCTATAGCCATTTCAAAGTCATTCAATACAGCATGTGTCCATTGAATTTCTTCTGCTGGCAAATCTATTACGTCATCATTTTCGTCTAACGTCACGTCAATTTCGTTTGTCATTTATAGTCTCCTCATATCATTATAAGAACACCTCAGCAACCATTGCTATCACAACAGCTGCTTGGGCGCACATTGGTGGTGCATGTTACACTGATTAATAACAACCAGTGTTGGTGCATATGATAAGTTCATCATCATAAATAAACGTTGGTGAACCATCACTTTTTGGTATAACAAAATACTCTTGCTCACCATCTTTAATAGCGATGCCAGCTTTCTCAGCGCCATATACATTTACTAATGAACCATCTTCTTTATAGAAACTGGTTGATTCAGCTGGTGTAACGCTGCTTTCAAAAATTCCAGGTTCATCAAACATTAAATCTGCTTGAGCTCGCTCAATCATTAGCCAAGCAAAGACTAAGACTACTATTGTTATCGTTAATGCGTGTATTGGTGTTTTCATTATTTTACTCCTTGTTGTTTTAAATGAGCCAGGATATCTAATATTGCTGGCATATGTTTAGTTGGTATTTTAAGTGTCTTTTTACTAACGCTTAATCTTTTTGTTAATTTTTCAACGTTCATTTTCTTCCTCCTCTTTTTTACGTAACCATATTTCATCACCAATAGCATCTACATCAGGCTCATATTCTTCCTTTGGCTCTGGTGGGTTCATATCTCGCTCTTTATCGTTCCACATAATACCTCCTTAATCGTCATCAGAGTAAATCTTAGGCTTTGTTCTGCCATGAGCTTTATCTCCATAATTAAAATCAGCATGTAAATATTCAACCACTTCAGTTGGTAAAATTGACACTGGTTCACCAACCCATGCTTTTGCTTTTGAATCTCTTTTTGCATTGTTCCAAGATTCGTCTTTGTTTGAATTGCCTCCAAAGTTTAATTCAGAATTTTGAACAGTTGAGTAATGTTTCCAACATGTTTTAATGGCTTCCACTTGTGCTCTTTTTTGTTCTTCAATTCTTCTTGGATGTTTTTCTAATATACGAAACGTATTTAATTTTTCAATGATGTCCATTATTTTAGTTAACGTATATTGTGGTGGCGTGTTTTTGCGATACCTGAATGAAGCATATCTGCTTGCCGTTTTAACTAAATCTTTAATCTTCATAGTTACCTCCAAAGTTTAAATTACCATCCAATTCTTTTTTGTCATTGTAAACGTCATCAATTTGCCAAGCAGCCCACAAACGTTTTTCATCGCTTGTGAGTTGTCCAAGCATTTTTTCCAAGTCTTCAACAACAACATTTTTCATCTTTAATGTTTGTAAAATAGGATTCATTAAGCCACTCCTTGAATGCGTTTAACTTTACAAAATCCATGAGCATTGTAATAATTCAAAGCACAAAACCAACGCTTTTTATCATACACATGAGCGTCACCTTTACAATGAATACATTTTCTTCTTGCAGTGTTTAAATTAACTATTGCCATTATCAACTCCTTTAAAAGATTTGTTTAAAATTTCATAAGCATCAAAGTTATTATTAACCATATAAGTCAAAACAACATTAACATTTTTTTCAGTAATCAAAGAAGCAAACTCTTCAATAATATTAGCTTCATGTTCTTGTTGCTGGTGAAACTCTTGTTGAGCTGTCATTTCGTCATAATTCATTTTTTTCTCCTTAAAGTTCGTTCATATAAATCATTTAATTCAGAGTTAACAACATCATTTGAGCTTCGATGTTTGTAGTCTGGAATTGGTTGTTCAGCATATCCAGGCAACAAGCCAAATGAAGCGTCAATTTTACGCTTTAAATGGCTTGATGCGTTGCGAGGATATTCTTTCTTTTTTAATTGACCTTGATAAACAGACGACTTAGGCAGCGGGTCGCCTTTTTTCCATTTTTTAAATGAGTCCATATTTGCCCTCCACTAATAATAATTGCCAATCAACAATACCAACAGCAACTATACATAAATACAAAGCTAATATACCCAAATATTCTTTAAAACTTTCCATAATATACTCCTAAAAAAGTGCTTCACCACATTCTAACATGGCTGTTTTATATAAGTCACGTTGAGTTTGAGCTTTCTCACCCGTTGCAACCACCTTTAAACCATTACGTTCACAAAAATGTCTTGCTTCACGCAACGATAAAAACTTTCTAATAGTCCAACCGTCTGAATCAACGGCCAGATGTGTGAATATTCTATTCATAATTTCTCCTATTCGTAGTAAGTTAGTGTTTCTTTACCATTTTCAGTTCTGCGAATTTCATATGACTTTTCTTCATTGTCATAATTCCATTGCTCACCAAAATGCTCTCCGATGTATTCATCAGCTTCATGAAGAGTATTAAACTCTTCGCCAGTGAATTTTTCTTCTGTGCTATCTACGGGTGTAAAAACATCATACACTCTATATGTTATACCTTTTTTCACGATTACTCTCCTTTTAAGATAAGATAGTAAGCCTAAGCTCTTTATCTGTTTTAAATTTATTAGCATCTTTAGCTCCATATAGATTAGTCCAACCTACATAAAACTCTTTTTGATGGTCATCACCGAATGTATCTCTTAATTCTTGATTAAGTTTAATACATACATCTTCTGCATCTTTCTCGTTAGAGAATGTCAAGCAAATATTTTCGACATCGCTCTTTACGAAGTAGATGATATCTGTTCTGTTGTATTTCATAGTTACTCTCCTAGTTATTTGTATATGTTTCTGATATTATCTCTATGTTTTTTATCGCCCATCATCCTCTCAGCGTATTCATTGCCGATGAGCAAAACCTCCAGAACATAGAAGTCCTTTTCTTTACCATCATCACTCTGGTCTTGATTGAGCTGAATGCATAAGTTCTCAGCATCTTCTTGATTAGCAAATGATAGCTGAAATGATTTTTCTGTTGTCCATCTTACTAGCCATGTTTTTTCTGTTCTGTTATATTTCATAGTTACTCTCCTTGAGTATTGTCCCACCAAGTATTGTATACTTCAGCTTGAAGGGGATTAAAATAAGTTTCACCTAGATAATCAAATTCATCATCTGTATTTATTTCATCGCTTAAATATATCATGTCGTTCTCCTTAGTTATAATCAATTTCAGTTTTTACTATTGTTAGTAAATCAGGAAAGTAAGATACTATTTCTTCTGCACTTTCTTTTTTTACATATACTCCATAAACTTCGTTGCCATCCATAACAACATATGCAGTATGTATTTCTGGTAATTTAAAACAACTGTCCATAACGATTCTCCTTTAATTTTCTGATGGTCTCATCAGTCAGGTAAAAAACCTGAGACACTCTCCCGAGTGTTTCGACCTGTTTAGCAAGTTCCCTTGCTGCTGATAGCACGATGCATACCACGCCATTCGTACTTAGGTTGCTCAGTCACATTAGTGAACTGAGAGTGTTTACGATTCGGTTTCCATAGTTGCTTACCTAGTGCACCGAAATGAGCTGGACGTTTTACGTTTTTCATTTGTATCTCCTTGTATTATTTCTGATGGTCTCATCAGTATGCCAAAAAGACATAGACGCTCTCTCGAGCGTTTCGACCTATACTTGTTTATCAACATTGCCTGATTCATAACAAGCTCTGTTGTAATCAGTAATGAACTTATCAACGTAAGCTTCAACGTCAAATCTATCGCTGTTCATAAAATCTGTAACGTGTTGGTTGTGTTTTGTATTCATTTTGTATCTCCTTGTGTTGTTAATCTCTACATATATATGTAAAAGATAGCGTAACTTGTTGATTTTGTTACGCTATCTTGAAAGCGCTTATTGTAGTCCTGAGCGCTCAATATAATCATAATGTTCTAATATCTCAGCATCCCAACCTCTAAGATAATGAAACAATACTTTTAAGTTTAGTGTGTTGTCACTTCTGTCTTGCATACCATAAATTTCTGTTGCTATATCTTTTCTGTGTTGTATTGCTTGTTGTAATGTTACGTTTGCATTCATATCGTTCTCCTAGTGTTGTATTGTTTGTCTCTACATATATATGTAAAAGATAGGCTAACTCATTGATTTTAATGAATTATCTTAAAAGCGCTATATGCGACAAAAAAGGCCATACTCTTATAAAGAATATGACCTTTGTGTGTTTTTTCATGTGTTTGTAACCTATTGATTTCTTTGTTGTTTTTTTTACGATATTTACGTTAAAACCATTTTAGGCCGTTTCCTGGAAACTACCTTTGTTATCCTATTACTTATCAAATTAAAGTTGACTGGCGTTCACCAGTGGGGTCGTTTTTTTGCGACCATATTAATTTCAACCAGTATTCAAGCTTTTCCACTCGTTGCACGTGTTTCTTTTTTAGCTTTGTTAAAAATGCACGTCTTTGGTGCAAAGGCTTTTTTGATAAATTTAATGCTTCACAAAATAACATATAATCAACAGAATTACTATCAACCACGCTTCCATCAATTAAAGTAAAGTCGGTCATTACACCACCTCGCCTATCCATTTGCCATTTTTAATAACCATTGGACATAGCTTTGGCTGACCTTTTACTATCACTCCACAACCCATTACAAATCTTTGTTTAAAGTTTTTTGCGTAGCCAAAAGCTAATGAATCTTGATTTGTTAAACAACCAACTTGCATACCCCAAATTAAGTTGTCTGGATTGCTAAAATAATTAATGCTAAACTTAGAATGATAATGTCCTTGAATAACATGCATTCCATATTGTTGAGCCATTTGCAAAACATTTGCTGACATTCCATGAGTAAAAAATGCTCGTGTGTTATCAGATAATGTAACAGTTAAATCAGATACCCATTTCCAGCCTTTACCTACCTCTAAAAAATCATTGTAGTGTTTTAAATAAGCTTTAGGTAGTCCATACTTCAAAGCTCGTCTATACACTAACGATGAATGATTAGAGTCAACTAAAGTCATTTGTGGAAATATCTTTTCCAAATCTTTAATGTAAGCTTTGGACAATTTTAATTCATCACCAGCACTGGGTAAGTCTGGATCTGAATCATGCATTGAAATTGCATGCTGGTCTAATTCATCGCCAATATTAACAACTAAATCTGGCTTGTATTTCTTTTTGACTGCTTGTAAAAAATCAAAAGATGATTGATGATGATATGGTATATGTAAGTCGGAAATGACCAACACGGATTCGTGTTTCATAATAGCTCCTTATATAATTAAAAAAAAAGACCTCTCAATAATATAAAGAAGTCTTCCGAGTTGATTGCTACACATGGCTAAGCTTGGGCGTGAATTTAATGCTTTATTTTGTGTTTTATTGCGTTTAATATTGGTCGTTCTGGAGGAATATACCTACCTATACATATTTCATCAACATATTCGTTAATGATGTATTCTTTTAATTCCTTGTCGTATACTTTAGATTTTGATGTTTTAGTGGTGCACTCATGCACTACGTTATCATTGTCTTTTGACAAGCCAATAGGGTCAAAGGCATCACCTACGATGACACCTGAGACCATACCGCTTAAAAATATTAATGTTACTGGTTCGATGTTATTTCCTTATTTTTTATGTGGTTCGTTTAAAACCCAGTGTTTAAATTTGTACCAAACGTGTTCCAAATACTCTTCCCATACCCACAATGCTACAACGCCTCCGAGTAGCCACTGCCAAGCTGGTGCTGATACTGTCCATAATGCTTCCATAGTAAAGTTCCTATAAAGTTAAAACTCCCTACTCCTTACTTGTTAATTAATTAAACCATTAACAATTTTTGGTCCAACTGGATTGACTAATGGAAATTCATCAGTATAAGCATTATAGCTTTCTTCAAGCGCTTTTCCTGTGTTATCGAATGCTCTATCAGCTCCTTCATTATCGTCTTGTATATTTAGCAGTCCAGTAGTTCCTGCAGCATTATATTTTTCAATGAATGCTCTAAATTTTTCTGGTTTGCCTCCACCTTGAACATACTTATTAAATAATTTTAATGTTCCAGGACGATAAGCTAAATAAGTACCAATTAACGGAACTAACGTAGCTGGAGAAGCCAGGCCTGACATTATCGCAGTTGTTAAATTTGTGCCACCTGTTCCTGAATTACCTACGCTGGCTTCTAAATTTAAAGCTTTTGCTTTTGTGGCTTCATTAATCACATCGCCTCGTAAAGTAGCGTTATTTATTCTTCTGCTTGTTTTAGTTGCTCCGTCATTAGCAGCGTCAATTAATTGATTTGGATTAAACACACCAACTTGGTCTTTGTTTTTGATTGCTTTGGCTGTAGCTCCTTCAAACGCCACTACTTTGCCATATGCAGCATCAGTGTCAAATAATTTTTGAGCATTTTTACCATTTTGAAGCTTTAAATTCTTTTTAATTATTTGAACAATATCTTTTGTTTCTTCAAATAAAGGAGATTTATTTACATCAGTTGACTTGGCATATGCTTTTTGTCTTTTTCCTAAATTTAAAAACAAATCTTTGACTCGTTGTCCATCTAATCCTGTGTTGCCTCTGCCTTGTCTAATCAATGAAATTGTTTGTTTAACTTCTAATTGTAACGCTTTTAAAGCAGGACCTCGCAACATTGATTTGCTAACCATAGTATTTAAATCATTAACTAACTCATTTGTTGCTTTTAAATTTAATCCTTTATAAGCTGATTTATATGACTTATCTACTGTTTCTCTAATGAAATTAGCAATAGTATTGTTGCTTGTCAAATTGCTTGGAACTTTTTCACCTAATGGAGCTAACACGTCATCAGCTATAGACCTATTCCATTGTGCTTGTGCTTTTTGTCTTGCTGTGTGTATGCCTGGAATGATGTTTCCAGCGTATTGTTCAAACTTATTTAATGCAGGAAATATAGAGCCATATGTTAAATCAACTCCTTTATTTATCATGTTTTTCGTAGCTGCAGCAATTCTAGGAGCTGCAATTCTACCAGCAGTGCTTAAGGTACCACCAAAAGCTGCACCTAGAACACCTTGCTTAGCAACATCACCTATTATATCTTCAGTTTCTAAAGCATTTCCAGAGCCATAAGCACCACCAGCTACAAAACCTTGTTTAGCGCTTGTTTTAAATCCTTGTTTTAAGCCTTGCTTAGCTATGTTTAATCCAGTCTTAGCAGCACCACCAGGCACAACTAATCCACCAGCGATTTCTAACGCCATAGCTGTTTTAGGATTGTCTCTAGCAAACGCTTCATGTTTACCTCTTAATTTATCACGTTCAGCGATGTATTTAGCGTTTTGCACATCTGTGTTTTGTTTTATTTCAGCTTTTATTATAGCTGTATATTTTTCTGCTTCAGCTTGTTGCTCTGGCGTTCTTCCAGTTAAAGGAATCTGTTTTAATGCTTTATAAGCTTCTGCGCGCGGCATAGACCACGTAGATTTTTGTTTTAATGTTGGATTAGTTCTTATTTTAGCTTCCATTTCTTCATTCCAGCCATACGTTAAACCTTTTAAAACTGATTTTACAGATTGCGTTGTATAATCATATTCTGGATTTTGTTGAGCATCAAATTTACGAGCTTTGTCTCTTAAAAACTCTTGAGTAGAATCTTCAGGAGCGTCAATTTCGTATGCGTTTCCATTATTTAATGTAACTTGAAATGTAGTCATCTTATTTTTTCTCCTGATTAACGGGAGTTTTTATCCTTTTGATTGTTGTGCCATCATCCATAGTCTCAGTTGCAGCATTACCTAAATACACTTCAAAGAATTCATTTCTTTCTTTTCTAAATTTTGCATTGTATTCTTTAATGACTCTATCAAACATTGCGTTTGTCATTTTCTTACCATATTTAGATTGAGCTGCGTTTAGTTCTGCATTTAATCCAGTGTCATATTTATAGCCCCACTCTTGAACATTAGCCAACATTTCGTTTTGTCTTGAGCTGTTTTCAGTTCTCATAACAGTTTTCATTAGTTCTTCAAAATCTTTATCTGTCATTGGACCTGAACCAGGCTTTCTGTTTCCAAGAGCTGATTTAACTCCAAATTGTTTTAATGCAGAGAATAATTCAGACACTTTGGTATATTTGTTTTCAAAACCAAATGCTGATAAAGTTGAGCCAAATTTATCGTACCAACCTGAAGCACTACCTGTGTAATTTCCTTTAGCTAATTCATCTAAAATTGGTTTCATTGCTTGCAATCTAGCGTTATTTACGTCTGCATCATTAGACCTTGTTTGAATGTCAATCCATCTTGTTTCATTATTTTTTGAAAAGTTTTCAGGCATTTGTGAAGTAACAAAATCCATTGGCGCTTCTTTTCCAGTATCAACTGAAACATGAGTTCCACCTCTAGTTTGTTTGTCTTTTAAATAAGCTCCAAAGCCTTCAGTTGTTGGAGTTTGAGTGGTCATAGAATAATTTTTCCAATCATTGGTCAAATTTTGTGGTTCTTTGTTTTCATAAATAGCTTCACCTGTTAATTTATTTACTAATGAATTTCCAACCACAGTGCTTTCGCCAATTAAAGCATCTCTGTAAGCTGTTGCTTGTTCAGGTTGGATGCTTCCATTTGCTAGTCCAGACATAATGTGTTTGTTAATATCATATGACGGAACTTGAACTGTTCTTTCAACTTCTTTTGTTGAATTATTAAAATCAGGATATACCTGTGCAGTGTTTCCGTTTTGGTCTGTTGATTGTATTCTTGAATCTAATTGACCAGGAGCCATAAACGTTTTTGCTACAGATGAGTTTGGTTGATAAATGCCTTTTTTCCAAGTGTCAAAATCATCTTTTTGAGCTTGAGCTTCTAATTTAGCTGCTTTTTTGTCATTGTATTCTTCTATTTTTTGATTTTGTCCAGCAATAGTGGTTAATTTGTCAAATGGAGTTTGAGCTGCAACCATACCTTGTTGCAAACCCTTAGCTGCGTAAGGAATCCATGAGCCATGACCTTGGTCTTTAGATTGACCAGCATAAGACAAAAGACTAGTTAACAATCCTTTTGTTAATGATTGATTTTGAGCGTTTTCTAAAGCATCTTTTTTTAGCAATCCGCTGTCAATTAAATTTTTAATGTTGCCATTTTCACCTGCAGCAAAAATGTTAACGCCACTACCCAATACGTTGTTATACCATGAATCGTTAGCCATTTATAATAATCCTTGTTTTAATAGTTCATAATCTTTTTGTGTCATTTGTCTACCACCTGGCCCACTTGTCAGTGGATTAGATGATAGTAAACTACCAGCACTTTTAGATAAATCAATATTTGGTCTTGATATACCTTGTCCGATTGGTGCTGCTTGTATTTGTTGTTGTGGGTCAGGTTGCATTGCGTTCATACCTTGATTTAAACCCATTTGAGTCCAGTCTTTGTTTTCCATGCCTGTTTTATCATTCATGTAATCAAAACCTTCGCTAATTGTATCACCAACACTATTTCCAAAGTCACTAATGTTGTTTCCTATATCACTCATATAACCACTAGCATCTCTGCCAAACTGTGTAAGCATATTAGATGACTCACCAAGTCCGTTAGTTAATGCTGGGTTCATTGTGTTATTAGCCACCGTAGAACCAACAGCTTCTGTTCCAGTAACTAATGCTGGATTTACTGTTGAAGTTACACCAGATTTTAATGCTTCCTGTGTAAGTGGGTTAGATGTTAATTGACTTCCAATTCCACCAGTAACGCCACCCATTGCAGCACCTTTTAACGGGTCATTTCCAGTTAACATTGCTCCTCCAGCTCCAATTCCAGCTCCTATTAACATTGCTTCAGCCATTATTTGCCACCTCCTGATGATGATGTAGTCGAAGTGCTACCACCGGGCGCTCCCCACACTGCGTTAGTGTAATTGCCTAAATGTTGTTGTTGAGCATTCTGACCATAGTCATGTCTTGCAATATCAGCATTTAGTGCAGTTTGGTCAAATCCAGCTTGAGCATTACCTGCGTTCATTAAGTTTTGCGCACCTATGTTTTGATTACCAGCTATTGCGCCAGAATTATTCATTGCATTAATTTGATTACCACGCTCATTTGCATAATTTTGATAAGCATATTGTCCGGCAGTATCTGCTAATGATTGTGCTAGGTTGCTAGAATTATTACTTGCCATTCTTGCATGAGCATCTGAACCATAACGACCTGACATACTCGCTTGACTATTTGTGTTAGTCATTGCATTGTTATAAGCATCAGTTGCTTTTCTACCAGCAGTATTCATTACAGCATCAAAGTTAGGATTATTTGTTAAAAAGTCACCATTTATCATTTGATTGTTTAAGTTAGTAGCATTTTGTAACATGGGATTATTTACACCAGCGTTAGCAGTCATCATATCAATCGCTTGTTGCTGTTGAGTGTTAGGATTTAAATATGTTTGGTCGCCATAATACTCTGGTGCGCCTTCTTGATATAGCCTTTGTTGTTCAGATAAAGCATCTTTAACATAAGGAACAACATTTGGGTCTAACGCATTTGTGGTTTGTTGTTGACCGCCACCACCGCCTCCTTTATACTGAATTAAACCAGTGTCAGGATTAATACTTCCTTCGCCACCTACGGTTTTTAGTAATTTATCTTCAAATTTATTTATGTGAGCTAAGTAAACATCACCATCATGTCCATGCTTAGATACATCGTTAAGCAGTTTTTTAAGTAACCACACTTTTAATTTAAGTATCATTTTGTTCCTTGTTAAGTTTATATTCCACTGAAATGTATTTCTTTTCAAATCCAAATTGCTTTCGCCATAAGCGAGCAATACTTTCACTTGTTGCACTACCTGATATTCTGTCGCATCCTTGATTTAACGTCCATTGTTTAAATTGTTCCCAACCTTCTTTTGTTTGTTTGCCACCTATGTAGGACATATACATTTGTCTATGTCTTGGAAAATTATATTGTATTGTGGTAAATGCACAAACACATTCTCCATCTACCATAATTAACAATAACTGTTGCTCACCTCTGCTACAGGCTGACTGCAAATCATGAAGTAAAAACTCTCCATCACCTTTGTCTATTGCTTTCTGTAGTAATGGTGCTGCTAAAGGCCAATGCTTATGAACAAACTGTGCTGGTATTACTAATAATTCTGATTTCATCCTTACTCCTATAAAGTTTTTACCCAAATACAACATAGTCAAATGTAACGCCTGTGGCATCAGCACTATGTCCTAAAACTGCTTCTTGTTTACCTTTGCTTATAACAAATGGTAAGTTAAATTCATTAGTTCCTCGTGCAGTAAATAGTATCACTGATTCGTAACCAATTCGTTCATCATAAAGCGTTGTTTCTGTTCCTTCAGTTAATAAAATACTACCAACAGAGTTTACACCACCATCTAACACTCTATTAACTACTTCTGCTATTTCTCTCGGTGTTGCATTGTTATTAAGTTTTCTATACATTATAGAAGTCCTTGTAAATATTTCTGTGCTTGTTCGTTTAGCTTGTGTTGCTCATCTGTATAGCTATCAGGACTCCATTGATTAAACAATAATCCTCTGTATATACCATCATCATCTGATACAGACTTCCACTTGTCAAAACTTCTTTCTTCTTTAGGTAACTCTACTTGATTGCCTTGTTCATTAACATAATAACCACGAGTGTAATCATTGTATCTATTTTGTTGTTGCTCTAGTTGTTGCGGTGTTAATGAATTAATAAATTGGTTATAATTGTCTTTAATGAATGGGTCATTATCTGTCATATGATGTGATACATAATCACCAGCAATCATTTCAGGAGTTGTGTCTTGCCTTCTAATATCAATACCCATTACATCTATTGGTAAGTTTTCAGGTCTTGGATATTGAGGGCTTCCTGTTTCTCCGGCTGGATAAGCCTCTAAATAACCATCACCTTGAGTGTAAGACATAGGAACATCTTTTAAGTATGGATATTGTTCTTTAGCTGAATTAACTAAGTTATTAAATCCATGTCCTTGCCATGCTCTATTACTTGTATCTTTTAACAACTTGTCTAGTAATCCCATTACCTGATTCCATTGTTGGTAACAGTCATGTCAAAAGCTATTGCTGTTGTCCAGTTTCCTACAGGCTCAACTCTAATTCTAAAATATCTACCACCTGACCTTACATTATTCCTATTTTCATAAGGAACTGACACAGCTCCAAATTCTATTGTATCGTCTAATGCTTGTCTTGGTGCTACAGATATATTAGCCTGTCCGTTATCTACAAGAGGCCTTACCATTGTCATTACAGAGTTGTTGTTACCCATAAGGTCTAATGTTTCTAGTCTAGGATTTTCACATTCTCCTGTGAAACTAACCACTCTTTTTCCTTTAGCTCCAGCAAATATATACTTGCCACCCATCCAAATTCTATCATCTAATGGCGCTGGTACATCTGTATCTATGCTTGGATATAAAACACCAAGTTCATCTAAATCTGTACCTGTTGTTGCTAAATTGCCTACACAGTTTGCTTCTGTTTCGGTCCTACTCCATCTACCTGACTCTATGTGGTATATAAGATTTTGTCTCTTACCAAAGTTATCTGCATAATTCCAAATAACGAGCTTATAGATAGGATGTACTGTTGTAGACATAGTAGGCAATTCTTGTAAATTTGCATTAGCTAAAAACCACTCATCAACTTTATTTGTTCCAATAGCTTGAACAGTATTGCCATCTGTCATATAAAAACCATCATTAGATAAGTAATACGATGTGCCATTGTCTTCTATACAACTTTTACCTTCAAAACAACCGGTCGTTGATATTTTATCAAACTGAAAGAATAATGGAGACCCTACGTAGCTCATTCTATAAACCGCATTTTCTAAGAAGATAATACCTATTTCACCACCTGTGATGTTCTGTATAGCACCACCATCAGCAATATACTGACTGTCTGCTTGTGACTGTGGACTAGGTGTCCAATTCTCTTCGTTGTTTAAATCTGACCATTGTACTAGGTTAGGTTTATCACCAGCATCTATGTTACCAGCTACCACAAAGTCTCTAACAATAGTCATGCATTTAGCAGTAGGCGCTTGTGTTAAGTCATCAAACCTTGATGAAGAACCTAGTGTCCATTGCTGAATAATGTTGTTATTCTTACAAGCCAACACCCGCTTCCCGAATTGCTCGAAGTGCCATGAATCATCAGACGAAGCATAGATAGATGAAACTCTACTTACATTTGTTATTTTTGTCTCACCATCTTCATTGTAAACTTTATAAAGCTTTTTATCAGAGCCAGCAAATATCTGTACTAACGCATTATTTTTACCTGCATACACAGCGGTTAAGTTTTCGTCTGCTTCTGGAGATATATAAACAGGCGTTGGAAATGGAGAATAGCCTACATTGTTAGGATATACATTTAAAGCATCAGATAAACCTGTGCTTTCTGTTCCTGTTGTTGATGGCATATCTGGTGTCCATTCACCTAATGCTACTCTTTGTACTGTCATTAACCTATCCCTCCATCAATATTTCCTGATACAGCAATTTCTATACCAGAACCCAATATAGCTGGTCTTCCAAGACCACCACTAGCACCTTTTGATTCACCATCTTCACCATTTGCGCCACCATAACCACCAGCACCGCCACATGAAGTTCCACCTCCAGCTATTGGTAGAGCTGTTATACATAAACCAGGAGCTCCATTTTGACCTTGTGCTAAAGAAAAACCTGTTATACCAGCACCTTGACCTCCTTCGCCTCCACCACCTACTACATTACTTACCATTGTTCCAGCAGTACCACCACCTCCTCCACCACCGCCTCCAGCAATAGTTCCTGTGTTTACAACTGTTATATCGTAGTTATTAGAGCTACCTTTTTCTAAACCATAGCCAGCGTTACCGCCTTTTGTTGGTTGCCTTCCTTGATTTCGATATCCAGCACCGCCTATTCCACCAGCACCGCCACCTCCAGCAATAATACCATTATTATTTATAACGACAGTTGAACCGCTTGGAAAGTTACCTACAGTAAATGCTGTTGTTCTATAATCACCAGTTTTTCCTAAAGATGAAATAACTGCTTCTGATGGCACATTGAATATTAATGATAATGGCTCTGTTGGGCTATCTACATATTCGTATAGGTTAAAGTTTTCAAAATCTGTTCCACCACTTGTGTCAAGCTCTACAGACCTAATCATCTCATGCCATATATCATCTTCTCTTATATATACATTTTTACATACTCGCCAAGTGCCAGCCACCTTTATCCATATTGACTTAGGAAGATTCCATTTGTCTTCAGATTTTACGTATAAACCAGCCATTTAAATTTTGTACCAAACGTCACCATCACTGCCACCTGTAGGAGACAAGCCAGACACTGTTTTCTTTCCTATAGCGTTAGTACCTATTTCAGCCATTACAATCTCATCAAATTGGCCTGTAAGAGTATCACCATTAATAATTCCACCAGTTATAGCAACAGCATCAGCATCTTGTGTTGATATTGTTCCTAAAGCACCAGTTACTCTGTCAACATATTCTGTAGTTGCAACTTTTGTAGAATTATCACCAGCCTCAGGTGTAATAGCAGTCACTGTGCCAGTAAATTCAGTATCACCAGATACAGTAAGTAGACCAGTAATAACTACTGGGTCACCACTAGCACCATCTTGCCATTCTTTAACTTGACTCATCACTTCTCTAATAGCATTATTGATATTTGAAGGAGGACAATTTTCAGAAATATTAATCCCACCCACGTCTGTGTTATTTGCTGGATTTACATCCCATTGACTGATTTTTTCTTTTGACATTGTTTTACCTTATGTATTGTTTTTAATGTAATATGCACCAAGATTACAAGGGTCATACTTCCACTGTGTCATTGTGTTGTGAAACTTAGGGTTCTCAGCACGACATTCTTGATAAGATTTATAG
>Ga0228674_1001131_pt1 | contig 16371 bp, 15 predicted proteins | sample 1D_rmetaG_FD_189054 | JGI IMG/M metagenome (GOLD analysis project Ga0228674, IMG submission 189054) | Seawater microbial communities from Monterey Bay, California, United States - 1D_r | ecosystem: Environmental > Aquatic > Marine > Coastal | place: USA: California | collected 2016-09-26
GCCGACTACACTAGCAGGTTACGGAATTACAGACGGCGGCGCCTCATTTGATCAAGATTTGAATACAACTAACGATGTAACATTTAACAGTGCAGCTTTATCTAGCACACTAAATTTAGCAGTGCTGGCAGCAGAGCCTAGCAGTCCAGTAAACGGAATGGTTGCAGTTGCAGATGGAACATCGTGGGATCCAATGTTAAATGCTGCACAAACTATGGTGGTATATCTGAATGGTGCTTGGCGCCAAATTGCAGTTGCTGGCGTATAAGTTGATTACGATAAATATGTATAACAATAGGATTATTAAGAATGGCAAATAGATTCCCCCTAGTACTTGATACAACAGATGGTAATAAAATAAAAGAGTTGCCGGACGGAGATAATCTTGATTTAACTAATAGCAGTATAATTAGTGTAAATGATATTACATCTGCTGGCACAATTTATGCACAAGACCTGCGCATAAGAGGAAATACTATTGCTCCTGTTAATTTTAATAACTTAGCTGACACTCCTGCTAATTATGATAATGCAAGCAACTACTTTGTAAAAGTAAATTCATCTGGAACTGGCATAATATTTTCACCATTAGATAATCTAGGTACTATAAATGTTAATAATCTTGAAGCAGGCGGAGATGTTGTTCCTAATACTACGAATACAGGAAATGTTGGCACAGATAGTGCTGTTTGGCAACGAGTACGGGCTATAAATCTTGTAGGAAACTTAGTATCTGAATCAGGAAGCATAGTTTTTAACGCAAACACAGGGTTAATATCCTATGGAGCTATTGGTGGAGTACCAACAAACTTATCAGAATTTACTGATGATATTGGATTTGTAAGAACTTCAGATCTTAGTTCGTCGTTGTCGTCATTGTTTAGTAGTGCGCCATTTATATCAGATATACAAGGAAGTGTTTTTGGCGATGACTCAACTGTACTAGTTGACGGAGTTAATAGTAAAATTACAGGCGACATTGATAGTTTAAATGTTATAAGTGCGCTAGGAACATTCGGTTCTTTAAATTCTACAATTGCTAGTATATCTACAACATTAGACTTGACAGGATCGAGAACTAGCAATCTTACAGTTGATACAGCAATTACAGGTGTAGAAGGATTAACTTTTACAACAAGCGGAAACCTACAACAAGAATTAATTAATATTCAGCCTGCAGCAACAGGTGAAGTTAATATTCAAGCTGACAAAATAAGATTTATTGGAGACATAGTTGCACCAATAACTGCTGGCGCAGGATTTGTAGGTGACTTAACTGGATCAGTAGTTGCCGACGACAGCACAGTTATTATAGATAGTGTAGCAGGCAAAATCATCTCTCCAAACATTACTGGTACTGCTACATTTGAAAACAATGTAGTGATAGCAGGCGACTTGGTGATCCAAGGTTCAACTACTGAGTTAGAAACAACAAACACTTCTATTACTGACAATATTATTGTATTAAACAAGGGCGAAGCTGGAGCAGGAGTCACTGCTGGATCTTCAGGTATTGAAATTGATCGCGGAACACAAACTAGTAAAACTTTTGTATGGGACGAAACAAGCGACAAATGGACTGTAGGATTAGAAACATTAGTTGCAGCAACATTTGAAGGGGCGTTAACAGGTAATATTACTGGTGATGTCTTAGGTGATGTTACAGGCGACCTCACAGGAGACAGTGCAGGAACGCACACAGGCGCAGTAATAGGAAATTTAACAGGTAATACAGTCGGATATCATACAGGTGATATAACCGGAAGTGTATTTGCTGACGATTCAACACTGTTAATAGACAGTGTAAATGGAAAAATAATTAGCGATGCGCTAACTAGGCCCATTAAGTTCCTTGATGACGAAAAAGCAATATTTGGTTCTGGCGATGATTTAGAAATATTCCACAATGGAACAGAAAGTTATATAAAAGATGCCGCAGGTAGTTTAATTGTACAAGCTAGTAATTTTAGTGTACAAGATAACGGTAGTGCAGAAACAGCAATTTCAGCAGCAGACGGTGTTGCTAAACTTTATCATACAAACACAGAGGTATTAACAACAACAGCAACCGGTGTAACTATTACAGGTGTATTAACCGGTAACATTGACAACACTACACTTGCACTAGGTGCAACTGCTACAACTATCAATATAGGAAATGCAACTAGTACTACAAATATTACTGGTACTGTAAGTTTCAACACAGCATTATTTGCTAACAATATAACAGCAGACGATAGCATAATAATACAAACAGAAGGTAACACTGCAAGCGAAGGTATTACATTATTCCCACAGGGGTCTGATACTACAATTAATTTAAGAGCTGACGGAATACGTTTGTTCGGAACTCCATTTACGGATTCAATAGCAGCTCAAGGCGGAGTCGTTGGAGATATAAAAGGTAGTGTAGTAGGTGACGACTCAACTATACTTGTAGACAGTGTAAACAATATTATTCCAAAAGCAAATGTAGAAAGCAGTACAAACTGGGATACAGCATTTGCATGGGGGGACCACGGAGCAGCAGGATACCAAAGTGCTACAGCACCATTTGTAGGAGAGATTATCGGAAGTGTGTTTGGAGACGACTCAACAGTTATTGTAGACGGTGTGAATAATACACTGAACGGAAATCTTGTAGGTAATGTAACTGGCGATGTTACGGGTAATATACTAGGTGATGATAGTTCAGTAATGATTGACTCGGCAAACTATGCTATGTTTAGTGACACAATGCATTTAACACCACTATCAGCAGAGCCAGCAAATCCTGTTATTGGCATGATGGCTTTAGCAGATGGAATTAGCTGGGATCCTTTAAGTAATTCAGAACAAAGTTTAGTAGTATATCTTAATGGCGACTGGAGACAAATTGCCGCAGGTAATACATAATAGTAACTTAGGAAAACAAAGATGAGCGAAAGAGAATATATTGTAAGTTTAAATGCAGGCGCAGATTATAATGCATTTAACGCAGAAATGATTGCAGGCACTGGCAAAGGTGATATACCGCATCGTTCAGTTGATGTGGCTAATGCAAGACCGGCATCAAAACGTAATACTCATTATAACTTAACTGATGAAGAAGCTGCATTACTTAAAAATGATTCAAGAGTTTACGGAGTAACTTTGTTGCCTGAATTAGATCCTGATTTAGCTATTGGATTCTCAGCAATACAATCAGGAGACTTTACAAAAACTACATCAGATAGCGGTGATTTCCTCAATTGGGGTATGCGTAGAATAAATGAAGAAACAAATCCTTATTCTGGGCTAACAACTACAGGAGGTTACAATTATACGCTGGACGGAACAGGGGTCGATATAGTAATACAAGATAGTGGCATTCAAGCAGATCACCCAGAATTTACTGATACCAGCGGTGCAAGCAGAGTACAACAAATCGACTGGACTGCTGAAAGTGGTATTGCGGGTATGCCTGCTCAAAGTGCAGACTACTACAGAGATTACGATGGACACGGTACACACGTTGCAGGAACAGCAGCAGGCAAAACATACGGCTGGGCAAAGAACGCTAAAATTTATAGTTTAAAAGTTGCAGGTCTAGAAGGCTCAGGCGATAGCGGTACTGGCACAAGCGCAACATATGCGTTTGACTGTATCAAAGAATGGCACTTAGCAAAACCAGTTGACCCGACTACTGGAGCAAGGCGTCCTACAGTAGTAAATATGAGTTGGGGATATTTAAGATACTACGATACAGTTACTAGCATGACATATCGTGGCGTTTCGAAAACTGGAGCAGATATCGATACTACTACAAAACGTTGGGATTTTGGGTTGCCGCCATCCAATAACGGTGTGCGATATATGACAAATGTTAGAATAGCATCAGTTGATGTTGATATGGAAGAATTAATTGAAGCAGGCGTACACGTTATGGTAGCAGCTGGCAACAGAAGTCATAAAATTGACGTAGAAGGCGGCACCGATTATGATAACGAACTTGTAGCTAATACTGGATCTGTAAACTATCAACGAGGATCAAGTCCTTTTAGCACAAATGCTCATATAGTCGGAAATGTAGATAGTTCAATTCACTCTGGAGGATTAGAACAAAAAGCATCAAGTTCTGAAACAGGTCCAGGAGTTAGTGTCTTTGCGCCAGGCACAGATATTATGAGTGCTGTAAGTACTACAAACAGATTTACTGATGGCGATTACCCAGGTAATAGTTCATTTAAAATAACAAACATAAGCGGCACTAGTATGGCATCGCCGCAAATAGCTGGATTATTAGGCCTTTGGCTACAACTAAATCCTGGAGCAACACCGGCAGAAGGACTACAATTTATTAAATCAAAAGCAAAATCTTCACAATTATACGATAGCGACAGTAATAATGATTATACTGACACACGCAGTTTGTTGGGAAGTACAGCAGGATTTGCATTTAACAAATTTAATAGTGCAACACAACTTACTATGGGAACAATATCTGATACTGTTGCAGGTGCTAATCCAACATATGCACTTACATCCAATCTAACAAATGTAAATGAAGGTAACAGCGTAACAATTAGTCTTGCTACAACAAATATTGCAAACGGCACAGATGTAGCTTACGTAATATCCGGAGTTACAACAGATGATATTTCAGAATCTCTAAGTGGCAACTTTACTGTTACAGATAACGCTGCAACACTTACAATAAATGTAACTGCTGACGCAACAACAGAAGGTACAGAGACTATGGTTGTAACGTTAGTAGGTATAGGAACTAGTGTTAGTGTTACTATAAACGATACAAGTTTGACTCCGGCTGTTCCAACGTATACAGCTACTCCGGCAGCAAACGAAATAAACGAAGGTAGTACGTTAACAGTTAACGTGACAACAACTAATGTTGCAGACGCAACTACTTTATATTGGACAGTTTCTCAACCAGATGACTTTGCAGTATCGAGTGGTAGTTTTGTAATTAATAGTAATGCTGGGTCATTTACAGTTTCTCCGGGACAAGACATTATAACAGAAGGAGCAGAAACATTTACTGCAAGTGTAAGACTTATTAGCACATCAGGTACAATTGTTGCGACTACAACAGATATTACTATAAACGATACAAGTCAAAATCCTGCAGGAACAGTATACGATGTTACTGTAGCTTCAGGTACAAATGAATATGGAACTGGAAACAAATATTATATAGGAGGATTTGTAGGCCCAAGTCCTATACTAAATTTAATCGAAGGTTCAACATACACATTCAAACAAAACGATGTATCAAATGCTACACACCAATTACTATTCTCAACTACTCCTAATGGTACACATGCTGGCGGCACAGAATTTACAACTGGAGTAACGAAGGTAGGAACAGCAGGAAGTTTAGGTGCATACACTAAAATTATTGTGCCAACTAGCACACCAACACTTTATTATTACTGTATTAATCATCCAGGTATGGGCGGCACAGCAAATACTCCTGATCCAAATGCCCCAACTTATGATAGTATTGATGCTCCTACTAATGCAAACGAAGGTGATGTCGTTACATTTACAGTTAATACACAAAATGTAGGAGATGCAACAACAGTAGGTTATACTATAACAGGTATTACAAATGCTGATCTTTCAGTAGGGTCGCTAACTGGCAATATTACTATCAGTTCTAATACAGGAGCAGTTGCGATTACACTAGCTCAAGATAGTACTACTGAAGGCTCTGAGACAATGACACTAACACTGGATGCAACTGATAGTGGCGGCAATAGCACTGGATCACTCACAGCACAAACTGTTATTGCAGATACAAGTTTAAATCCAACACCGACATATGATGCAACACCGGCTGCTAATAATATTAACGAAGGCAGTCCTTTGACTATAAATGTTGCGACAACTAATGTTGCAGATGCTACTACATTGTATTGGTCCGTTACAAATGCAAGCGACTTTGCTACTTCAACAGGTAGTTTTGTAATCAATAGCGATACTGGATCATTTACAGTTACACCTACGGCAGATACAACAACAGAAGGAGCCGAATCCTTTCAAGTACAAATTAGAACTGGAAGTACTAGCGGAACTGTTGTAGATACATCAGATGCAATTACTATTAATGATACTTCGCAATCACCAGCATTTAATCCGGACTATACAATTACAGTAACAAATAGTGGTAATAGTTATACACTAAGCGGAACTGATAGAAATGGTGCAGTAAGTGGATCAAACCCAGCACTAGCATTTAATAGTGGTGATAATGTAAGATTTAATGTAAATGGAAGTACTTCGAGTGCACATCCATTCTACATTAAAACTACACAAAGTACAGGCACTGGTAATCAAGTGACGGGTGCTACAGGACAAGGCACTACACAAGTGGATTGGACAACTGCTACTGATGGTGCAGGATCATACGGATACCAGTGTTCGATACACTTCGGTATGTGGAATACTATAACAATATCATAAGGAAAGAATTATGGCAATACAACTTATCAATATAGGCAATGTTGCAAACGACGGCACAGGTGACGATCTTAGAGAAGCATTTGTAAAGGTTAATGCAAACTTCGAAGACCTTGATTTAAGAGACAACGAAAAAACAACAGTTACTAACTTAGGTAGTGGAGCTGGAATTTTTGATAGTATTGTAAATTATGATATCAGAATGAAGTCAATTAAAGCAGGCGATGACATAGTAGTCAACGCAAATGCTCAAGGTGAGATTGTAATTTCTGCTGCAAATGTTAACTTCAAACAACTCACTGTCGAAACAAACGATGACCAAAGTTACACACTTAATCCAAATGAAGCTCTAAAATTATTTGCAGGTACAGGAATTGACATTAATGTTGTTAACGGCAATTCCTTAATTATAGAAAATACTAACAAAACAAGATTATCTAATGACCTATCTCCACTACTTAATAGCAATTTAGATGCAAATGGTAGAGAGATAAACAATGCTTCAATTATACGTTCAAACGAGTTTATAGGTAATGTTACAGGTAATGTCACAGGACAAATAAATGGAGTAGACCTTAACAGTATTGCTCCTTATTTTGATGACTATTTTGATTTTGGTGAAGTAGGGCGTACAGTAAATAGTTTGCTGGATTGGTTATTAGAAGATACCGATGTTGACTTCGGATCGTTTAGCATACCGGATCCCAGAACAATCGACTTAGGAACCATAGCATAACTAAGTCCGATAAATATAATATAAGGAACTTAGTATGGTATTTGACCCCGGCAACATATCCGCAAGTAACACTCAGACTTTGTGGAGCAGTAAAACAACTATTACTCTAACTCAAAATGTACTTAGAGTAACAAGTGATGGTGATCCTTGGCCTGCGATATCAGGCGAGGAATGGATATACTCTACAAACGATAGAACTTTTGGTGTTAACACAAATAAAATCAAAGACAAAAATTTTGATTTCAAATTTATATATCGTGCAGGGCAAAATACACAAAACCCACAAAAAACTCCAGGTATAAATTCTATATTTACAAATGGTGTAATAGGAGTTGCGCCTGTAATTAAAAGTATACCTGGTACAGAGTCGATTGCTCCAGCAAATTTTTCGTTTAATAGTGTATTCTTTGGATCATACTTTGGTATAGATCTTGCAGGCGGATATCCATCTGCCTCGGGAACATACAGATACTTGAATGGCAATATGATTAATGGAATGTCATATGCAAAATTTATAACTTCTAATAGTTATTACAAAGACACCGATTATGAAAATGATAATTTAAGACACGCTCAAGGTCACAGTAAAATATTAGGTTTTGCTTTAGACGGATATCCCATATACGGTCCTTACGGATATAGTCAATCAACAGATAAAAATTCTCTAACTAGACACATGAAGTCGGGATATATGCTTTTGCCAAAAGATAATCATCGTCCTGATAATATGAAATATACTGACAGCATAACAATTAATAACGAAGATGTTAAGTTAGTAGCAGGAAGCTTTGTAGAAGACTATTATTATATTAAGACTAGAGGAGATTTAGATGAACACAATGGTAGATATTGTGTTACTCCAGATTTTCCTGATGGAACATATGCATATTTTTTAACTTTTGAAGACGAAGAACTACAAGTTCCTGCATACCCTTATATTATAGGTCCTATAACCAAGCAAAAATTTGAATTTATACAAGACATAGACGAAGGGGATCAGTTTACAAAGCCTAGCATATGGGATTTGCAATCTGGTGTTAAAATAAGTAATCTTGTCGAAAGACGTCAAGTAAGCATAAGACTTCCTATTTCTAATTATGTAGATACTAGTAAAGTTACAGTTAGTTTAATATCTGGAAATTTGCCTGCAGGATGCAGAATAGAAGGTATATACATTGTTGGTACTACATACGAAGTGCAACGTGATACGTTAAACAAGTTTACACTTCGTGCATATTATGGAGACGAATGGGAAGATAGAACATACGAAATTGTAGTTGTAGGACCTGACGAACCGCAATGGATAACAAATGAAGGAATGTTACCTGTTGGTAATAATAATCGATTATTTATTTTAGACAATCAAATTATAGATTATCAGTTAATGGCATTTGATACAGATATTTCGGCAGGTGACGAACTTGAATATTTTATTGCAGAAGGTGACGGCGATTTACCTCCTGGTGTAAGCTTAACAGAAGATGGTAGACTAACTGGTATTGTAGAACCTTTACTAGCACTAGATCAAGCAACAGAAAGAGGGGGATATGACGATGCTCCTTATTCCGGATTGCCTTTAGATTTTGCATCATTACCTAACAACGGATTTGATAGTTTTTTCTATGATATTGAAACTTACGGATATGCAGACGAGTCTGCGCAAGTTAAAAAATTAAATCGTTACTATCCGTTTAGAGTAACTGTGACAGACGGTGACAGTTTTGTAACTCGTGAATTTAAAATTTACCTTGTAGGCGATGATTATTTACTTGCTGATAATACATTAATGCAAACAGGTAATGGTGTTTTTACTGCTGATAATACTAATGTTAGAACCCCCGAATGGATTACTCCAAAAGATCTTGGATTTATTAGAGCAGATAATTATACTATTATACCTATTCAATCTATAGAAAACGATCAATTAGAAGGCATAGTTAGATACACATTAGAAGATATCAATGACGATGGTACAACAAGCATACTTCCTAACGGGCTTTCTTTAGATAGTTATTCTGGAACTGTATACGGATATTTGCCCTACCAACCAGCGGTAGTTAAAGATAATAAATTTACAATACGTGCTACTAGAACAACATTCGATCTAGAAACAGTACAAGTATTTGGTACGTATTATGAAGATGTGTTACTAGGTAATAATAGTTTTAAAATATATAAAACTGATTTAACAGGATTAGATGACGGTATCAATGACTTACTTTCTCTTAGAGGCAGACAGATTTTATTAGGAAATCGATCCTACAATGTAATTAACGTAGATGCTAGTAATGATGATTATGATATTATATTTCTTGACGATACACTAGCACCAAATATTACCTTACGTCTAACACAACAAGGATTGATTGGCAACAATTTTATTTTTGTTGACAGACTAAATGATAAACAAAAAGAAAAATATAAGGAATCTACATTAGCATTTAGTGAAACAGAAAAATATGAAATAAAATCAATTACACCATATATCGAATATGACGTAGTTCAAATAACTCCGGAAAATGATCCAATATTTCCTTACGGTGCACCCGAAGAAATAAGAATTGGCGAAAACTACTTTGCTGGAGATTATGTTATATTTTCTGATGTACTGGGAGGAAACAATTTTATATATGTATGTACAGAGGCTCATGCAACAACAGCAAGTTTAGATAATAATGGTAACTTTATTTTAGGATTAAATGGACAGCAACTTGTAGAATTTCAATCAACTAAATGGAGTCAAGTTGCCGAAAATGTAGAAAGTTTAAGCGAAGAAGTAAGATTTACTGCTGTTAGACAAGCAATAGAATCATTATACGGAGCGCCTGTTTTTATAAGCGTAAAATCTCAAAATGTATGGAATCTAAAATTACCAAGCACAAGTTTAACTAGAGTAAAACAAAATATTGAGCAATTCTTTACTGGTACAGACAGTTCTTCATATAGAATTGATCTAATACGAGACAACGAAGATAGAGTATTACTTGACAGAAACTTAAAATCAAACCTAAATCAAGGAAGAAATATTGGTATAGCACTATTTAAAAATGACTTCTTTAGTAAAAATATAATTATTTCTGAACGAGACGAAGTTGACATTCCGTCTAGTACAAAAACCTTTGAATTAAAAACAATAGGAGAAGTCGACAGTGATATAAAATGGTTAACTGATTCTAACTTAGGTTCAATACCTGCAGAGTTACAAAGTACAATCAGTATAAAATCAGAAAGCACAATACCTGATACAAAGATGGTATATGTTATTACACAGGGCAAATTACCAAATGGTATGTATCTCACATATGACGGTGAACTAATTGGTACTCCTAAGCAATACGCAAATAACGATAGTCTAGGTCTTACATATTTTGAATCGAATATCTCCTGGGACGGCAAACTACCCGGTGACACTACATTTGATAGAGACTTTAGATTTACTGTTGCAGCTCGCGATAGATTTAATTACTCGACTATATCTAGGGAATTTGTCCTTAACGTTACAGACAATGACAAAACACTTTACACAAAAGTTTACATGAAACCTATGCTTAATATAGAGGAAAGGGCATATGTACAACAGTTTACAAGTGACTATACAATTTTTGAGCAGGATAAATTGTATAGACCGCAAGATCCCGAATTTGGGGTTCAAAAAGATTTAGAATTGCTTATATATTCAGGCATTGAGGCAAAAAATATAGATGAATTTGTGTCAGCAGCTGGCAAAAATCATAAACGTAAAAAGTATTTACTAGGGGATATACAAACAGCTATAGCCAAGACGCCGGGTACAAATGACATATTATACGAAGTAATATATATTCCAGTAGTTGATCCTGCAAACGGAGTAAACGAAAGCACACGTAATTCTTTTAAAATACTAACCAAAAAAGAAATAACTGTAGATAGTATTCTATACAATACAAAAGACGATGTTACTAGTACAGGTATTGGTAATGATGTCATTCCTATTTATGGAAGAAATACAGTAAAATTTGTTAGTGTTAATATGGACGAAGTAAGAATAGATCTAAGAAATTATCCTGATATTGACATCGATGTTGACAATCAAGACTTTGAAATTAAAATAAGAAATAATTCAGATGTAACTGTTGAATTACAAAAAACAGATTCGGAACCATATAAGATTGCGCCAACGCCGGCAAACACTGTAAAAACAGATAGCGATGCTATCAAAGTAGGTCAATCTAAAGATAACATAAGGTACATATCAAATCTAGATAATATGCGAAACAATATTAAAAAGATTGGAGCAACGTCAAGAAGCTATTTACCTTTATGGATGAGGACGCCACAAGAAGGACTACAAGAATTAGATTATATACCTGCAATACCTTTGTGTTACTGCAAACCAGGACAAAGTGCAGAGATTTTAAGAAATCTACGTAATGCAAATTTTGACCCTTCTCAAATAAATTATGACATTGACAGATACATTGTTAAAAATGCAAATGATATAGATCAACCAACATATATTCTTTTCGCAAATTATCAGTTCAATGTTTAACAACGATAAATAATACAAAGAGGAATAAACCAAATGGCAAGTAATATTAACGAAGCAACCATAGACGGAACTTATCCTGTCGCTGGACAAGATAATGATACACAAGGATTTCGTGATAATTTTACAATTATTAAAACAGCGTTAGGCGTTGCTAGAACTGAGATTGGAACATTACAAGAAACTGCTGCACAAGGAGCAGAATATGACGCTTCAACTTCAACAAATAATTTTAATGGTACAAAAATTAGAGATGCAATCATAGACCAAGGTACTGAAAGTTATAGCACAGTTGCCGGAGTAGTTACATCACAAGAAGTTTCATTTAACAATGGTATGTATCAAAGTATAAGATTTGGTGAGGATGCTGTCAACACCACTGTTTCCCTTTTATTAACTGGGTTTCCTACGCCTAGTTCAAGAGTAGCAAGATTTAGAGTAGAACTATTTGGCGCAGGAGTGGCAGATACTGTTACGGTTTCTTTTGATGTAGCAGGAGGCGGAGTTCTTAAGAAAAGTCCTAGCTGGCCTATAGCACTAGTTGTAGATAGTGCCGACAATCCTATCATAATGGAATTTTGGAGTTATGATGGCGGCCAAACTGTGTATGGTGAATACAAAGGAAGATTTGAGCCTTAATGCATCCACTAATTAATAATGCAAATAAGTTATCACAAACTGAGCTAGAAGAAAAAATATTCAAATTAAACAGAATATATTTTTCTACACATAATGACGACACTCGTAGACAAGTAGTACTAGCACTAGATACGTTTAAAGCAGCTCTCGAAGAAAAGAAAATAGAAGAACAAAAAAAACAACAAGATCAAGACGATTCAGGACTTGACAATCTTATCAAAATCAGTTAAAATACTTGTATGATTATAAAAACTGACGAACTTGGTATTCCACATTTCTCTAACAAAGATCTTGTCAATATGATATACAGCGGAAATATTGACAAGGTGCATGTAGTGTTGTGTGACCCAAGTGACGATATAGATAAATTTAATAATGCAATGGAAGAACAAGGTCTAGACCCATTGCAAAAGTATATTCCACTTGATGTAGATCAAAAGACTTTTGATGGAGTCTGTCAATCAGAATGGTTTATGCCTGACGAATATAAAAACATGGACGTCTATCGTGTTGTAGAAGAACGCTGTAATACACACGAAGAAGTTACACGTATCGATGAAGAGTTTATAGCATATGAAGAAAAAGGATTATTAGATCTGTTGCGTTATATGGTATATCTTGTAGATTTTATGCGTGAAAACAATATCGTATGGGGTGTAGGACGTGGATCAAGTGTAGCAAGTTATGTACTATATATAATTGGTGTACACAAAATAAACTCAATCCAATATGACCTAGACTGGAGAGAGTTCCTTAGATAAGTATATAAGTCGTAGGAGATAAAACATGGCTAAAACTAAAAAAATGTATAGAAGTATGCGAGGCAAGCCGGTAGACATTGAGTTGCTTGCTAAGAAAAACGAGCTAGTACCAGCCGTTGGTAATGCAAAAGTAAATGCACGTGGCGATAGGCTAGGACCTGGCGGAGTTATAATTGAAAAGCGCGAAGATATGGTAAAAGAATATTATAACCAGGTAGGTTCTGCAAAGCCAAAAGCTGATACTATAGGTCAGGAATCTGTAGTAGAAGAAAAAGAAACTGCTGTAGAAAAGAAAAAAACTACAAATAAGCGTAAAACAACAACAGAAATTATTGAAGAAGAGTTGCAAGCCGAAACCCAAGATGAATGGGTAGAGGACGAAGATGGTAATTTTGTAAAAAGAGGTGATTAATGTCATTAAATATTAATGCAATCAAAGGTACGCCTAGAGCAAAAGGCGAGGATGTACTAGTGACAGATATGTATTTTGGCGAGCAAACTACTGCCGCAGGACTTATAATTAGTAATGACGACGGTGACACTAGAGGAATTTATCCTCGCTGGGGAAAAGTTTATTCTAAAGGCCCACTTAATAAAGATCCATATGAAGTTGGAGATTGGATTTTAGTAACACATGGTAGATGGACTAGAGGATTAAAACTTGAAACAGAAGCTGATGGTGAAATTGAAATGCGTAAAGTTGAGCTAGAAAGTATCTTAGCTTATAGTAAAGAAAAACCAGAAGGCATTCAAATTGGTGCAGAATATTCAGACGGTGAACATGCAACAATCGATCCTAGTGCATTTGTATAAGAGGTGATGATGACAAACGTATTTGAAGATGTAAACAAGTTTGGCTCCGCATGTGATCAACCTGCGAGTGAAGCAAACTATAAAATGTATCTTGATCTAATCCGTGAAGAAACGGATGAACTAGAAGAAGCTATCCAAGACAACGACAAAGTAGAACAGCTAGACGCACTAGTTGACATTCTAGTTGTAACTGTAGGTGCAATTCGTGCCGCAGGTTGGGACGGGGAAGGTGCCTGGAAAGAAGTAATGGCAACAAACTTTGCTAAGATTGACCCAGACACAGGTAAAGTACGCAAACGTGAAGATGGCAAAGTCCTAAAACCAGAAGGTTGGAAAGCGCCAGAGCTTGTGCATTACTTAGGCAACGACATCGAGGGCCATCCGGTCTAAATAATTTAAAAAAACACTTGACTCCTTAGCATTTATACGTTATAATATGTATAAAGCTAAGGAGATTATAAATGTTAATACCTGCACCACAAACAGGTTCGTTAGGCACAACTGGTGCTACGGGCATTACACTACTAATTCTACACACAACTGGATATTTAACAGGATGGGCTTGGCCTTTGCTGTATGTATTCCTTATTATTTCAGGCATTGGACAAGAAAATAGAAGAGGCAAAAAATAATGGCAATACACGCAATGATTGACTTAGAGACTCTTGCTACATCTCCACAAGCAACTGTGCTTACAGTAGGCGGCGTAAAATTTGATCCATATTCAGACGTTGAGCCACATAGTGAATTCTATTTTCGGTTAGATACCGAAGGACAAGATCGTGATATTAACGAAGACACTCTTGCTTGGTGGGGCCGGCAAGATCCAAAAGCACAAGAAGAAGCATTTGGTGAAGAGAATAGAGTAACTGCTGAAGATTTTTTAAGCACACTTCCTAAATGGATGAACGGTGTTGATGTCTTATGGGGTCACGGCTACGGGTTTGATATAACAATATTAGAAGATATGTTACGACAAGTAGGTAGAAGTATTCCTTGGCAGTTTTGGCAAGTGCGTGATAGTCGTACTTTATTTGCAATGATGAAACAGGATCCACGTAAAGGAATGCAAACAGATCTACACAATGCTCTAGCAGATGCGTTTTATCAAGCAAAAGGTGTACAACTAGCTTATGAAGAACTAAACCTTTCGTAATGCAAAAACTCGATCATCAATTTAACATTCAATTAGAACATAGTAAGCCTATTTTTGAAACAATTGTTGGCAGCAACTTAACTGAAACAAACACAGAAAATAGTGATCGAGATAGTATACTGTTTTATTCACATAAAGTACAAATTAATCCTTTTTTTACTTTTCCTAATAATGACGAAGTATTATCAATAACTTATGATAAAGGACTGATGCAAGAACAATCATCGGCAATACTTGCTAACTATGCTGCAATGCTACTTCGTCCTAAGAATTTAGACAAAAATCAATTTTCACATGTGATTAAACATTTAGCAGCAATTAAGTTTGGTAAGACTAATATTATAGATCAAGACTTGTTTTCTAAATATTATGATTTTATTTGTGTGCCGGGTAACGGATTTAACTTTTGGCAACAAGCACGTTTATCTTATGATAATTTTTGGAATTGCATTCCTAGTGCAGAGTGTAATTGGAGTCAAAAGTTTGACGGAGAGAATCAAAATCATATTGACAAGAAAAATAGCTGGAATATGTATAATGATCATTATTACCCAACAGTTGATAACAAAGTAGGATATGACGTAAATTATGTTGTTTGGTTACTAACTGATATGATTCTTATCAAACATATCCTGATGAATGAACATATTATCGATAAAGAAGAAATTGATATTATAATGCGAATCAAAAACAGAGATGTGCACTGGAATGAAATTAAGGACATAAAAATTCAATTATGGAAAAATGCTCGTAAGGCTTTAGAAAGTCCTATGTCCTCTTACTTAATGGGGAGAGGACTGAGCCTACAAGAAGCAAAACAAAAAAATCTTTTTGGACTACAAGGCTTTTTAAATTTTATAAACACTTTGGAGCAATAATATGGAAAATATAGTAGATGTTATTGGTATAGGTGCAGTTATGATGATTGCGCCTATTTGTATAGGCATTACTCTTTACTATTCTGCAAAAGCAACAGAAGATATAGGAAAAGAAAATCAAAATGATTAGGTGGTATGACTGGCCGGCAGCTATAGTGTACGCATATCTTATTATGTATTTCTTCTTTACAATTCCTATCTTTGGTGCTATACTAGCATATATGATATACGAATACTTATGGGGACATATGTATTGTGAATTTAGACTACAACAGGAAAATAGATGAAAGAATTATGGGTAGAGAAGTATCGTCCGAAAACAGTAGACGGTTATGTATTTCGTGATGATGCACAGCGCAATCAAGTAAATACATGGATTAAAGACAAGACTATTCCGCATTTGCTGTTTAGTGGTAACGCAG
>Ga0228674_1001134_pt1 | contig 16350 bp, 16 predicted proteins | sample 1D_rmetaG_FD_189054 | JGI IMG/M metagenome (GOLD analysis project Ga0228674, IMG submission 189054) | Seawater microbial communities from Monterey Bay, California, United States - 1D_r | ecosystem: Environmental > Aquatic > Marine > Coastal | place: USA: California | collected 2016-09-26
AACCTTAAAGGAGACTTGTAATGGGAAAAGATAAAAAGACCCCGATTACCGTCAACGACATTGAATACTTTGTAGAAGACATGACAGATAAGCAGAGAGCTTGTTTGAATCACGTTAATGATCTGGGCCGTAAGATGGATAACGCTCAGTTCAACCTAGACCAGCTTGCTGTTGGTCGTGAAAAGTTTGTTGAACTACTGGCGGATGCTCTGGAGAACCCAGAAGAAGTGGAAGAAGACGCAGAAGTCTTAAACTAATAACATGCTCTGTGTCCTTGCATTTATTTCATTTAATCATGCTTGGACACAGAGTGGTAACCGACTGTTTCAGTACTGTTACTACGACTGTGGATTAACTAAGAACGGTACGTGGTACGACAGGGTGTACAGAGTGAGTTACAACTACGTATGTCCTGTAGAAATAAAGTTTAAGTAGAGGCTAGTAAAGCTATGGAAAACATTAAACTTCCTATTGCTCTTGTTGCAGCTATGGCTGTTCAGCTTGCAGGTGGCGTATGGTGGGTGTCTCAACAGGCTGCTACCATTGCAAGCTTAGAGGAGACTGTCAGTCAGCTTGGCTCACGTATGGCTATTGAGGACAACATCAACCTTAAGCGTGACGTTGAAAGCAATGGCGTAGAGATACAGTACGTATGGAGTGACATAGAAGAGTTATGGGATGAGCTTGCCTCTATGACCTTAGCTATTAATGAGATCAATAAGCTTAAGCAACGCATAGCCGTTATGGAGAGTGAACTACGATACATCAATAGAGATCACAGGGACATGACTAAGTAAGATGATTGAAGTATTAGCTCTTGCAAGTGCAGTCAATACCATTGCTGGTAGTATCAGTAGTGCAGTAAAGGCGGGTAAAGATGTAAACAGTCTTATGCCTGCTTTTGGTAAGCTTGCTAATCTTGAGGCAGAGATTGGTATTGCAGAGAAGGGTAGACACAAAGGACCATTAGGCCGTTTGACATCTACAGAAGAAGAAGGCTTTGCAATTGCTCAAGCAAAGATGAAGCATAAAGAAGTTACGGATGAACTCCGCTCTATATGTCAGCTATACGGACCTCCAGGTATGTGGGAGAGTGTAGTACATGAGCAAGCACGAGCACGTAAAAGACGTAAGGATGCACTTGAAGCTGAGGCTGCAAAGAGAGATAAGATCTTCTATGCTCTTACAATAGTAGCTGCTATCGTTATCTTCGCATTAGGTAGTGCAGGTCTAATCTGGGGCGCTGCTATACTAGCTCAAGAGATAAAGTAAACACTGTTAGGTATTGACAAACACACTACTAGATGTTATAACTCAAACATCCTTTACTCAATAATTATAGGTACTAAAGAGCATGGGTCAAACAACAATCACAAATGAAGAGCTTGAAGCTATGCTTGACCGTGCAGCCCGTAAGGGTGCGAAGGCGGCATTGGCTTCTATTGGCTTGCTTGATGACTCTGCACAGAGAGACATTACTGAGATGCGCAGCTTATTAGAGGCTTGGCGTGACACTCGTAAGTCTATCTGGAATACAGTAACAAAAGTAATAACAGTCTCTATGCTCACCTTTATAGCAGGTGCAGTATGGATGAACTTAGGTAAGTAAGGATTTAAGACATGGCTGAAACAGAGACAGACTACGCAAAAACCCCAATTTCACAAAAAGTAGCAAATCTTATTAATCCTACAGGTGTTATTGAGGCTGATGATGGCAGTAAGATAACTGTAGGTGTTGGTAGAAGCGGTGCAGTAACTGTTGTTGAAACAGATGCAGATGGAAATAATTACCAACTGTATTATGGTGATGGCGATGATGGTGAGGGGTGGAAAACCCAAAAAGCATATAGAGATGCAGCTAAAATGTTTTCTGACATGCAGGAGATCTATACTGCTGAGGAAGACGTAGCTGTAGATGAATCGCAAAATGTACAGGGTGGCGGTGGCAATTTTAGAACACTAAAGCACTCAGCTACCACAACAAACACAGGTACAACTATTAGTGGCTACGGTGGTAATCTACAACAAACAGATGCTGTAGCTAAAGCTGCTATTAAGTTTAACAAGCTTAAAACACCAGAGGCAGTAGTAGAAGAAGAAGAGATTACCACAGAGGATGACTTAGACGTTACTGATGATCTCATAGGCACCTCTGCTTCTACTCCTATACCCTATACTCCTATAGAAGATGTACCAGTAGCTGCCCCTGTAAGTGCAGATGGTGTGACACCTGTACCACAAACAGTAACACAGCAAGTAACACCTACAACCTACTATGACCAACCTCAAATAGCTGCTAACACTGCTATTAGTAACGAAGAAGCTGGTACATTTAGTAAGCCTCTACAGACAGCAGGACTCTCAGCAGTACCACAGCAAGTAACATATAAGACACACTACGCTGGTACACCTGGATTAGTTGACCCTACTTTGTATGCACCTGTAGGTGGTGGCTCTGGTGTTCAGCAGGTTTTATACGAGAACAACTTAGGGCAACAAACTACTGTAACTGAAATGAACGGTACTCCTACTACATACGTACCACCTGGCTTTGTACGTATGGGTACTGCTCAGGAAAGAGCACAACAGCAACAAACGGAAACTCAAAACATGTCTCAGGGTGGTAGTGTACGTGGTTACGCTGCAGGTGGACAGCCTCAAGATCCTATGCTTGAAGCTAAGTTCCGTATCGCTAGTATGAATGGCTACAGCGGCCCTAAGACTAATGCGTCCCTTGATTCTTTTGCTAAGGCCATCCCTAACATGACCGCAAAGTTTAGAGATATTGGAGTGGCTGTGGCTAAGGGTGGTTACATCCGTAAAGGCTTTGCAGATGGTGGTGCTGTTCGAGGTTATAACCCAGGTGGTATTGTAGACAATTTGTCATACACTGCAGGTTCAACAACTGACGGTCTAACTAAAGAACAACTAGATCAAATGATGCAGGGTGCAGTAAAACAGACTATGCAGCCACGCCAAGCTCCTGTTGCCTACATTCAACCTCAGGCAGCTGACTTTGTACCAGTAGACGCTGGACAGGCTACTCCTATTGCTCCTTTTGCTGAGGCGGCTACAGTACAGACTGTACAACAAGCTAACCAGCAAGCTACACCTACAGCACAGACTGTAGACTTTACACCTGCTTATCAACAAGTACAAGCTGAGACTGCTGGCTTAACTGCAGCACAGGGGCAAGTAGCACCAGAAGCTCAGGTAACAGCTGCACAACAGCAAACCTCTGCTGTAACAGGTATGCAGGCTGCTCAGGGTGCTGCTACTATGGTTGATGCCCCAGCTGCACGTGAGATCCAAGCAGGTGAGATTGTCTCTGGTGTAGCTGATGCAGAGAAAGCTGCACTCTTTAATGAGCAGATCCAAGCCGCTACTGCTACACCCTCTAAGCAGGCTACTGTAGCAGGTCAGCTAGAAGGTCTTATGCAACAGTTCGAGGGTGGAGCAACACCTGCATGGGCTGCAGGCTCTATGCGTACTGCTATGGCTACTCTCTCTGCTCGTGGCTTAGGTGCGTCTAGTATGGCTGGTCAGGCTGTTATCCAAGCTACAATGGAAGCTGCACTACCTATCGCTCAGATGGATGCACAGGTACAGGCTCAGTTTGAAGGTCAGAACCTGTCTAACCGTCAGCAACGTGCTATGCTTGCTGCACAACAACGTGCTACTTTCCTTGGTATGGAGTTTGACCAAGCGTTCCAAGCACGTGTGCAGAACTCAGCACGTATTGGTGATATTGCTAATATGAACTTTACTGCTGAACAGCAGATAGCTCTTGAAAACTCTCGTGCAGCTAACACCATGAACCTGAGTAATCTCAATAACCGTCAGGCTATGGTTATGGCTGAGGCTTCTGCATTGTCACAACTTGATACGCAGAACCTTAACAACCGTCAACAGGCTGCTGTACAGAATGCTCAGAGCTTTATGCAGATGGATATGGCTAACTTATCTAATGAGCAACAGACTGCTATGTTTAAGTCACAGCAGAACATTCAAGCTTTGTTCACAGATCAGGCTGCAGAGAATGCAGGTAAACAGTTTAACGCTTCTAGTCAGAACCAGACAGATCAGTACTTTGCTAACCTTCGTAGTCAGACATCACAGTTTAACGCATCCCAGCAGAACGCTATGGATCAGTTTAACGTGAATAGTGTTAATGCTCTACGTGAGTTTAACTCTGAGATACAACAACAGCGTGACTTGTTTAACGCACAGAATGGTCTTGTGATAGCACAGTCTAATGCTCAGTGGCGGCAGAGTTTATCTACACTAAACACAGCTGCACAGAACCAGAGTAACTCTGACTTCGCTAAGACTATGAATGCTTTAACTTCAGCTAACATGGATCAGATCTGGCAACGTGAGCGTGATATTATGAGTTACACATTTCAACAAGAAAACAATAACGCTGACAGGGCTACGAGTATTGCACTTCAAACCATGCAAAACGAAACCAGCGCCACAACAGCAGCAGCCCAAAAAAGCTCTGCGTTTGCTACCGCAGCGGGTACTATTATTAGTGCAATGCTATAAACATAGGTTAATAAAATGGCAGACTTTAAATATAAGATTGACTGGGTTCCTGACTCTAAGAAACTACGTGAGACAGTAACACCAGATGTAGAACCCCAAGGCATTGCTTCACGCCCTGCTCCTGCCCAAGACAAAAAAGAAGACATGGACTTCTATACTAAGATGTATGAGATAATGTCTGCTTACTTTGATACGGATGAAGAAGCTGAGCAGGTTTTGTCTAGCAAGAAGCCTGACGCTGCTAAAGCTAAGCAGAGTACGATGGAGGAGTATGGAAGGCTGTTTATGTATGCTACTGAACCGAAAGAACCAGCGCCTGTGTCGGAAGACCCTGATCGTCAGTTCTCAGGTTCAGGTGTATCTATAGAAGATCGCTTCCCTGAGACTAACCTGTCAGATATTATAGCAGATGAGTCTACGGCACCTCTAAGTGAGGTAGACCCTGAACGTAGGGATGATGAGGAGTTCTTACGGACAGGTGAGCTTCCTGCTGCAGAAACAGGTGAAGGGCTTATGACACGCCCTAGCATTAGTTCTCCTGATATAACAGAGGAAGCCGAAACAACCACAGCTTCTAGTTTAACTGATTTAATTTATACAGACTTTGTAGAAGATAAACAAGAAGGGGATGAACCACACGTAGGTCTAGACAACAAGAATATTACTCTGGCAGGAGGGGTTGTACCAGATGGGCTTGTATATAAAGGAGCTACCTTTACGCAAGATAATGCCGAGGTTGTAGATTTTGATGTTACTAAGCTAGACACTTCTGCAGCTTATAAAAAAGTAGGTGACACTACAATTAAACGCTCTGATTATGATACTGATGTAGCCTTCGCTAAAGGTGTAATTAAAGCCTTTGAAGATAAAGCAGCGGCAGCAGCAGGTTCTTCGTGGGATAGCATGAGTGAGGGTAGTAAAAAGGCTGTTGTTAAACTGGGGTGGAACAAGGGCGTAGGTTTTTATACAGGAAAAACTGCAAAAGCTATATATAAAGAACTGGCTAAGGAAGAACCTGATGCCTCCCAACTTTACAGTAAAATACTAGTAGGGTCCACCGTCAAGGATGGAGGGGCTTCAATAGGCATTGCTAAGGCACGTGCTAACGCATGGAATGAGACTATTTCTGCGACAGGGGGAAGCGAGATCACTAAAGTAGTAGCAGATAATAGCGGTACTAATACTAAGTTTAAATACTATGATAAAGACGGATCTTTGTTACATACAGAGCAAACTAATAGAGCCTCTACCATTTACGAGAACGGTAAAAACGTGCTGGTAGAGAAAAACTCTAAAGGTAAGTGGTAATGTTTGGCCTTCCCCTAGAACTCATCACAATGCTCTTCTCCACTGTGCTAGGTGGAGTTATGTCTATGATAGGACAGAACGCTAAGAATAAAGCAGAGCAACAGCGAATACTCCTTGGCGGTGTAACGGAAGCACGTAACGCTGGCAAGACAGACAAGCACTTCGCATGGACTCGTAGGCTTATAGCATTATCGTCAATCTTTGCTATTATAGTCTTGCCAAAGCTAGTTGCTGTATGGTATCCTGAGGTCAGCGTTATCGTAGGTTACACTGAAGTACACGGTGGCTTATTTAACTGGCTGTTTGGTGGTGACGGTACAGTACAATGGCAGGCAGCACGTGGCTTTGTAATTACACCCCTCGACACACACATTGTATCAGCTATTGTAGGTCTCTACTTCGGCGCTGGATTCACTAAGTAAGGTAAAATATTATGGTATCCCTTTTAGACGCCCCTATTCCTGGTCAGTCCCTGACAGATCAACCCAAGAACTGGCCTTGGGAAAACCCACCAGAGATGGCTGACCCAGAGGAAGCTACACAGTACTACATCAATAAGCTTGCTGATGAAGAGATTATGGATGATCTGTCTGTGTTGCTGGGAAGTGACATGCCTGTGGCCCCTTTCGTTAAGACACTCCTTACTATGGGTGTTATGAATGGGTTACACTCTATTGATGTGAGCATGATTATTGCCCCTGTTATCCATGCCTTTATTAAGGCTGCTATGACAAGCTACGGTATTGAAGTACGTGATGACATTGGTGATCCTGAGGAAGAGCTTAAAGAGCGGGAGAAGCAACGTTTACAAACTGCTATTTCTATGGCTATGGCTGATGCTGAAGACAAGGGTGCTTCGGATGAAGACCCAGGAGTAGCTTTACTAGCAGAGATGCAGAACACTACAGGAAAGCCTCAAGTAGAGATGCCTGAAGATGACTTGAATATGGACATGGAAGTAAGCGAACCAGATGCTGAACCTATGGGTCTTATGGCGAAGGGAGCTTAAGATATGAGTTTTGATTGGATGTCGTTTGCTACAGGCTTTATGGAACATAGGGCTGAGGATATTAAAGAGAAGAAGAAAGAAGCTCGTGCTTATAAAACAAAGCAGGAAGACCAAGCTGAAGCTAATGCTTCTAAAGTAACTAATCGAACCTCTACCGTTAACAAGGTTCTAGGTCTTACTAAAATGCTAGAGAGTAACGGAGCTACAAAAGAACAGATACAGGCTGCTATTGCTAGTGGTGCAAACGGTATTGCTACTTTTGCTGAAAAGGTAACCGCTGCAGTTGAGGCTAATGGCGGTAGACCTCTTGGTACTGCTGACATTGATACTATTATCCGCTTACCTAGTGACTTCACGCCTATGGACATAAGTACACAAGAGTATGTAGAGCGTTCCTTTGGCGCTTATAGAGCAGATAAGAAAGAAGTAGCAGAGCCAGAGATTAGTTTCTGGGATCGCTTAACTGGTGACGCTGCTATGCAACAGGCTAAGTATAAGCTAGGAACAGAGACAGTATCAGAAGGCATGACTGCCTCAGAGATTAATGCTATTGCAAGGCAGTCGGATTACGAGGCTCTTATACCATCTACCTTTGCTACATTCTCAGACTTTAAAAGGTTTGGTGCTGCTGAACGTGCAAGTGTAGAAGAGTTATTACTTGAGAAGATAGTGTTTCTTGAAAGCACGGACCCTGAGTACCAAGCCGCTGCTGCTACTATAAAGGCTAATCCAAACCCTGTGATACAGGAAGATATAAACGCTAAAAATGCTGCTATGGAAGTTGTAAGGCGTAAGAAACAAGAGACCTTTGGCTCTATCTTTGAAGATGCTATTACACAATATGGCACAGGTGCTGTAACAGGTCTGGGTGATCTCATGACTACATACATGGGAGAAGACTACGTAAAGACACTAATGTCGGATGTAGCACCCGCTGTATCTGAAGACACGGGTCAAGGCGTAGCGGCTACTATAGAAAATGAGGGTGGTACTGTAGAAACAGAGGGTAATGTAACATCCATGTCACACCCAAGCGTGTTAGCTGATCCAGAAACAGGCGAAGCTCTTGTAGTAGAGTTTACGATGGATGAGAATAATACTGTTGTGTCTGCTCTTGCAGCGGGTCAGACGTTTGATGGAGAGGATGCTCAGCTAATCTACAACAGCTTTGAGAGTTTCGTTCCTTCTGGGACTGTTAAACGTGGTGGATTATCTATGCCAGTAATGGACGTACTACCAGAAAGCGTGACTAGCCTAGATGTTACACGTGAAGAGTGGGAGAACATGAGCCGTGCTGAACGTCAGAGTAGAGGGCTTCCCGTAAGTGTTTTCGGTGGTATGTCTGAGACATTTGCTACGCCTGAGGGTTTGAGCATGGTTGAACTAAAACGTGAGGCCATCCCTGAAGCGTACTATAAACTTAAGATTGCAGGTGTGCCTAATACGTTTAAAGTAAAAGGCTCTGACTTAGCACTTATTCCAGATCAAGCTATGGTAGCTGAGCAAGCAGGCTTCTCTATCTCTGAGTTTGATGCTAATGATGATCTACCCTCTAAAACATTCTCAGCAAGTCGCTTAGAGCGTATGTTTGGTGAAGGTGCTAAGATGCCTATTACTGTAACGGGTGGCGAAGAAGATGAAGACGAGGGTGTTATGACATCTCCACGTCCCAAGGAGAGACCTGACAGACGTAGCGTAAGAGAGAAAGCTATTGAGAAGTTTGGCCTTACTATGGATGACATTGAAGAGGCTATGGATAAGGGTGAGGTTACTGAGTCTGATCTACAACTGTTGGTTGATTCTGGTGAAGATATGTACGAATATGTACAAGAAAACCGTGACCCTAATGCAGATGAAATGCAGTATTATCAACTACTGGCTGACTGGGCAAATGAGAACAAAAAGATTCTACCAGCCAACCTAAACTTCCTTGTGTTTCAGCTAAAAAAGGTAATGTCAGATGAGTGAATCTCTGCAGAACTTCTTAGGTAAGTATAGCGCATCTAATGCCAGAGTTATAGATCAAACAGATGACATCCTAAGAACAGAAGAAATAGAAGAGCCTGATGATGCAGGTGACGCTAATGCCTTCCTTAGTAAATACTCTGTGTCTAAACGTAATGAGATGGAAGAGGCTGACACTGCAGTCGATATGGGTGCTAAACTCAAGAAGAAAGACTTTCTTAAACCCCAGAACCTTTCAGTCATACGTGATTATATGATCTCTCGTAAGGGTGTGGACTACAAGAACAAAGACGGTGACACTGTTGTGGAAGACTTTGTTGACCACATGCGTAGTTTCAACACTAACCTTATCTCTACTGGGGGTGAGGTACGCCACATCACTAATGCTAAAGAAGAAGAGAAGATAAAAGCACGTGAAGCCTACCAGTTGTATGACCAGCTAGGTAACGTGTTTGTTAATGATGGTTTCTTTGGTGCAGTAGACGGTGTTAAGGATTACATTCTAGCAGCAGCTACAGATCCATCTAACTACATCGGCCTACTCACTGGTGGTATAGGTAAAGCTGCATCCTTAGGTATTACTCAGGGTGGCAAGGAGTTAGTCAAACGTGCGGCTATTGAGGCTGGACAGAACGCTATCAAGTCTGGTGCTACACGTGAGTTAGCACAAAAAGCTTCTAGGGAGGCAGCAGAGCGTGTGGCCCAGCGCCTGACAGAGAGAGGTGTTACTGGTACTGCAGCTAAAGCTTTGCGTGAACGTATAGCTAAACGAGAGCAACAGAACTTCTTATTTAATGCTAAGAAGAAAGCACAGAAAGAGTTTCTTACTGAGCGAGGCAAGGCTGCTAACAAGAAGAGCCTTATTGCTACAACAGCTATTGATGCTACCTTTGCTGTACTGCATGATAACCAGATCCAGAACGTAATGCTGGATGTAGGTGCTCAAGAGGAGTACAGCGTACTGCAGACAGGGTTTAGCTCTTTGTTTGGTGCAGTAGGCGGTGGTGCTCAGCTTGTTGGTGGTAAGTTCAAAGGCGCTAGTGGTCTAAGCGATGTAGATTTACAACTACGTAAGGCTAAGCGTAATGCTGAGCTAGACGCAGACATTGAAGCTGCTACTCTTATTGCTTTGCCTAAGAAAGCGGTTAGCCGTGTAACTACACACATCAACAAGACACTAGACAGCTGGGAATCTAAGTGGAAGCGTGGCGATAACCTGTTTCAGACTTCTATGATGCCCGCTGAGTTGCTGCACGATATTATGTTAGGCCCAGATGGTAAGGGTGGATTAGCTAAAGTCTTTGCTGACAATGGCATGAAGCTTAACAAGAATCTGCGCATAACAGATGTCATGACTAATGTGCTTAAGCAGGTTCCCCAAGAGCAACTACAAAGCATCTCTAAGCGTATGCAGCCTCTCGCAGGTTACACTCTAGGAGAAACGACAAACATTGCACAGGAGCTTGGTGACTTGATTGCATCCAAAGTGCGTAACGGTATGCAGCTTGGTAATGTCATGTCTCAGACCCGCAGAACTATTGACGCTGGTGTTGTGCATGGTCAGAAAGTAATGGATAACCTTGTCCGTAACCCTCAGGCTGCAGAGGCTATAGAAGAAGAGCTTGCTAAGGCTACGGGTAAGAAGAACATAAAGTTAGGCGCATACTCACAGTCCGTATGGCGTAGGCTTCTTGTGTCGTCTCCTGCTACAACAATGCTTAACGTAGTGGGCTTCTCCCAGTTTTATATGGGTTCCACTATGGCTGACGTATTCACAGGTAGTAGTAACTTAGTGTACGGCTTAGCGCTGGGCGGTAAGTTCACCAAGCGTGGGCAGGAAGCCCTACGTGTTGCAGGAGTGTACAAGGACATTCAAGCGCAGAAGATGCGTAACCTGATGGACCCCTACACTACACATGACGCTTACATGGAGTTCCTATCTCAGAATAAAGAGGTGGGTAAGACCTTGTTTGAGTCTGTTACAGGTGGTGTTGAGCGCTCAGGTAGACGCTTTGGTATAGATCCAGAGGCACCGTGGTTTAAGCAGATTGAAACTGTAACTACTGCTGCTAACCGTCTTACAGGTGTACGTGCTCAGGATACATTTACTAAGTCTCAAATGTTTATGACTGAGCTAGATAAATACCTACGCCTTAAGAAGAAAAAGACACTACAAGAAGTATTGAACGATGGTAGCATTGATCTTATTGATGATGGTGTAATTGGTAGTGCGCTAGACACTACACTGAAGTCTGTGTTCTCTAAGGACTATACAACAGACGATCAGCTGCTCAGCCAAGCTGCTAAGTTCACTGAGAGTATCTCTAACATCCCGCTCTTGGGTACAGTATTACCCTTTGGTAGGTTCTTCAATAACGTGATTGCTACTTCGTATCAGTGGAGCGTAGGCGGTGCTGTAGAAGTTATGTCTGCTATTGCTAAGTCTGAGAAGCGTAACATTGAAACTGTTGAAGCTGCAGCACGTAGCTTAGTAGGTATATCTGCGTTAGGTATGGCTATCAATTACGATGAAGAGCGTACTAACAATAACTTAGGTACATTTGAGATTGACGCTGGTGGTGGTACAATCATTGACGCTAGAAACACGTACCCTTTCTCTCTGTTCCTTGCAGCAGGACGTGTAGGCAACCTTAAGCGTAAGGGTGAAGACATCCCTGCAGAGCTACAGAAGGAACTACTAGAGCAATTGGCTGTTGGTCAACTTGCTAGTGATGTAGAGTTTGGCAATGATCTTACTCGTATTGTAGACTCTCTACTTAACCAAGATGGCGATAAAGCAAAGGCCAGCTTCGATGCTATCGCTAAGATGTCAGGTAACTATGTTGCAGGCTTTACTCGCCCATTGGATGCAGTAAATAAGCTAACAGGCTTCATAACAGATACAGATGCTGCTAAGGATGTACGTCAGGCTGATGGTGGAGGCGCTGTCTTTACACAGTCTGCAGCTAAATACTTTGATAACATCATTGAAGCTTTCACTGATAAGGCAGAGACTATTACAGGCGAAGAGCTACGGGTTGCTACTCGTGAGGGTAGCCTTCAAGACGCTAATCCTTTAGCTCGTATCTTTGGTGTTACTATTAAACCTGGGAGAACCTCTACGGAGAAGGTCTACTCTATGGCACAAATGCAGCCTTGGACTGCCAATGAGAGATCTAACATTGCTAGGTATGACACACTGTTCAATCAAACACTCGCACCTATAATGGAGCAAGCTACCGATAGGCTGTTACGAGATGATAGATTTATCCAAGCAGACTTGGTAGGTAAGAGAGCCATGCTCAAAGAAACTCTGAGTGGGTTGCGTTCTGAAGTGCGTAAAAGCATGAAGAGCAGTGGCACCAGTGAGACACAGATGTTAGCTATTCGAAGGAAGGCTAGTTCTCACGGTAATAAAGAGCTTAGAAGTAAAGCTATTAAAGTTATGAAGGATCGTTTTAACTTTAGTGGTGGTGTGGAGGACATGACTTATTCAGAACTACAATACTTCATGGACTACGTAGACTACCTAAAAGACATATACAAATAAAAAGAGGGGAGCAACTAAGCTCCCCTTTCCTTTATCGTAGACCGTGTTTCTTAGCACAGTGTTTAGACCATAGCACCAGTGCAGTTAAATGCTCTAGTGCTTTTTCTTTTTCTTCACTAGGCCAGAGCATCTTGTTTAAGTAAGACTCAATGTCTTCCGTGCGCTGGGCTAACTCATCATAGAACTTGATACGTGTACCTTCTACGTGTGCTTTCGCTTCTTGTTCTAGTTTCATTTAGATACTTCTTTCTGACTCAAACGTGTATAGGCTTTTTATGATAGTAGCCTTTGTTTCTTCACATACAGAGGCGTTCTTACTCAGGTTCTCCTCTGCAGGTATTACCTGTAAGTTACCACTCCAATGTGGCCCACCATCTGATAGAGGCCACATATGATCTACGTGGTGCTGTACTCCTGTGGCTTTACTTAGTATGCTACGCAGTTTGTATATCTCTACTAAGCGTTTCTTCTCGTGGGGGCATTCACGCAGGTGTACAGGTATTAGCTTACGTTTTCTTGCCCTATGCTTAGCATTACTAGCTATTGCTGCTTCCTTATTATCTTTCTGATAAGCTTTCTTATAAGCTAATATCTCTTCCTTATTAGCTTCGTAATAAGCTTTTTTCTGAGCGGATATCTCTTCCTTATTAGCTTCACGGTAAGTTTTCGCAGCAGCTAATTTCTTCTCCTTATTAGCTTCGTAGTAAGCTTTTGTCTGAGCAAGTATACGTTCCTTATTAGCTTCGTAATAAGCTTTTTTCTGAGCGGATATCTCTTCCTTATTAGCTTCAAGATAACCTTTCCTCTTAGCTTCTATCTCTTCCTTATTGGCTTCATAGTAAGCCTTAGCATAAGCAAGCCTCTCTTCTCTACACTTAAAGGGCATCACAGACCTTCCTTCATAAACACCTTGACCCACTCAGCGCAGATACCACTACGCACAATGTCATCTATGCCAAACTCTACTACTGGTACATCTAGCATATGCTTCTTAGCTAGGTGTATGATCTTAGCTAGACCAGACGTACCCTTCAAGTCAGACTGCTGGATGTCACCATTAAGTACAATAGTACTGCCTTCACCTACACGTGTCAACAACATCTTGATCTCTGGTATGTCTATGTTCTGTGCTTCATCTACAATAATGAACGCATTGTCAAAGCTACGTCCACGCATCAACGCAAGTGTAGCTACTTCAATATTACCATTCTTTACACCAGTATCAACAGCGCCACGCCCTAAGTGTTTAATCAGTACGTCTAACACAGGCAATGCCCACGGTTGTGCTTTCTCTTCAAGCGTACCTGGCAGGAACCCAATGTCTTTACCCACAGCTACGTGAGGACGTGTGATAACAATCTTGTCTATCTCTTTGAGTGTGTACAGGTCTGCTGCACAGGTAGCTGTAACGTAAGTCTTACCAGTACCAGCAGGGCCAAGTATTAGCACCTGCTTGCTGTTAGTGATAGCATCAATGAGCTTGCCTTGGTTCTCTGTCTTAGGTAGAATACCAGAGGTAGGCTTAGATGCTGCACCTTTGTAGGTTGTCTTGCGCCTTGTACGTGTTGGCTTAGCTAGAGGTTCAATGTTGTTCATAATGCTTCCTTAAGTATTCAAGTGCTTTCTCTACCCCTTTTATGTCATCTCCTAACTTCCCTAACCCGTGATTACATGGCTCACATATAAAACCTCTAAATCTTAGAGTTTTATGGTCGTGATCTAAGACTAAAGACTTGCTATGCTCTTCTCCACAACAATCACAGGTATCACCTTTTAAAAATCCGTACTTTGAATATAGTTCTTTTCTTAGCTTTGCTTGCTTCTTAATACAAACCTTACAACGGTTGTCTATTTTTGTTTTGAATTGAACATGTTTATTGAATAAAGATATATCCTTTTCTTTACCACAGACTTTGCAAACCTGTGTTTCCCCTGTTAAGTCTTCATAAGTATCTTCCATATAAAAAAGATCTAACTGCATGTTGGCCCCTATGTTAAAGGAAAGCCCAGCGCCGTAACGCTGAGCCTTTGTTCTTAGTCTTGTTGCTCTGTGGTAGGCTCTTCGTCAGCCAAGACCTCTTGCACCGTAGTACTTACAGTATCGTAAGTCTTAGTTCCTACATCAACTGTAGTCTCTAGTACACCTACAGCCAAAAAGACATATAATACAAACTCAATCATCCTAGTTTTTCCTTTAGTTCTGTGTAACCACCTACGTAGTCACCGTTGTTGTCCCATATTTGTGGTACGCTCTTCATACCAGCCTTCTTAACGAGTGTCAACAGCCACCTGCTACTTGGATCGTCAAGCGAGTAGGCCGTGAAGCCTACCCTCTTCTCTCGCATTAAGTGTTTCGCCTTAGTGCAGAACTCACAGTGTGCTGTACCTAAGATTACGTAATTCATACCAGATCCACAATCTCACAGCTGTCACCAGAGCAGGCCATTGTCTGCATGGATACTGTGTTATCCTCGTTCTCGTAGTCGTTAAGATCTTCCCAGTTAATGCTGCTAGGCATCCTGGCAAGCATCTCTTCATACTCTTCCTTAGTGCAGTCCTGATAAGGTGCTTGCTGGTAGGTGTGATCTGAGTGAGGCAGGAATGATACACCTGACATTTCATCGAAGTGTTCATACACAAACGCACCCACAGCCATCCACTCAGCATCACGAACTGAGATAGTCACACTTGGCTTATGTTCGCACCAGTGTCGCTGGTAAGTCAGCCACAACTCTAGCTGCTCTACTGCTGTCATGTCGTTACGTGTAACAGCTTGCTCAGGTGACTTAACAGGGAAGCTAAACACTACAGTAGAGTCAGGCTTCATAACGCAAGGCTCATTAGGAATACCTTGGTCAATCATGAACTGTGTCAGAGGATCTTTGTTGTCGCCACGGACAGTCCGAATGTAATAGGGGCTGTGACGAGCATGAATACCAGAAGCAGAATCAACCAGCTGTGATACCGTACCGGAAGGTTTAACGCAGCTGATACTAGCAGAAGCAGGGATGCCAAGCAGCTCAGCCCACTCAGCGTTAGTAGCAACAGCGATAGAACGTAGATGCTCAAGGGTCTTCTCCAATCCTTTGTTAGAGTTTGTCATTAGTGGGTTGTCCATAATGCCTGTCATAGATACGCCAAGCAACCGTTCCTCTGCAGTGTTCTTCTGCCATACCTTACGTAGGTAGGGAAACTTAATCATGGTAGACTGGATTGTACCCAAGATAGTGGCAAGCTTAACCTTACGCTCAAGATCCTCAATGTTATCCGTTGCACGTACTACACACTCCGTTAAGTTACAAAACTGATACGGACGTAAAATGATTTCAGAACAAGGGTTTGTACCAAACTCATGGTTAGGATCACGCCGCCCAAACTTAGCTGCTTGCTTCTTAGATGCTTCACGATTAAAGATACCACGCTCACCAGACTTAGACTCAACCAGAGACAACCACTCACGCATGAATGTTTCCATGTCTGGCTTCTCAGTGTATGATACGGAGTTGTTAGCCAAGGCACGATGCCCAGCATTCTCCCACCACTGACCTGACTTAGCGTGACGCATACGGTCATCACTTAGGTTAGACAGAGAGATCATAGCTGAGCGGCGCACACCACCTACGACAACGATCTGACCAATGAAGCACATCAAGTCGTGACACTCCATAGAGCTAAGCTTACGCCCTTGTGCAGCCTTGAAAGTAGCTACAGCAAAGTTAAATAGTTCTACAAGAGGCGCTGGGCCTGACGCTCTACCGCCAAACGTTTTAAGTCTTGCACCAGCAGGACGTACACGAGAGACATCCCACTTGGGGATCTCACCAGCCCAGAGGAGCGCAAGAACTTGACGGAACCCCTTAGCCCAGCCTTCCTTACTGTCCTTAACGACAACGATAGACTCACTCTCGAAGAGCTCAGGCACTTCTGGGAGCTTGCTGATGAACTGGCGCTCAACGGAGAACCCGACACC
>Ga0228674_1001135_pt1 | contig 16345 bp, 9 predicted proteins | sample 1D_rmetaG_FD_189054 | JGI IMG/M metagenome (GOLD analysis project Ga0228674, IMG submission 189054) | Seawater microbial communities from Monterey Bay, California, United States - 1D_r | ecosystem: Environmental > Aquatic > Marine > Coastal | place: USA: California | collected 2016-09-26
CCCACATCATGCGTCCGGTGGCGAAGAAGAAGGGACTGTTCTTCTACATCGTGCTGGACCGCACCAAGTCCAACCTGGCCCTGGCGCGGCGCAAGGTGCAGGACGTGGAGGCCGAACTGGCGATCTGAGCCGGTAGTGCCGGCCGTTGGCCGGCATCTGCATGGATCCACCGGCGGTCCAGGGGCTGCCGGCCAGCGGCCGGCACTACCTGAGCGCTCGACGGCGCCACACACGCCAGCGTATGGTGAAGCCGGTCCTCTCCGGTGAGCCCTGCATGTCCCAGCCTGACATCACCGCCGAGCTGGCGCCGCGCATCGCGGGTGCCATCCGTGATGGCTTCGAGCAGTATCACGCCCGTTTCGCGGCGATCACCGCGCGTGCGCGGCAGCGCTTCGAGCAGCGCGACTGGGCCGGCGCCCGCCAGGATGCCGTCGAGCGCATCGCCCTGTATGACCTGTGCATCGCCGAGCAGATGGATGCCCTGCGTCGCCTCGCCGGTGAGGCGATCGGCGCGCGCGCGCTGTGGCTGCAGGTGCACGCGCGCTACAGCGCCCTGCTGCAGGGGCTGATCGATGCCGAGCTGTACAAAACCTTCTACAACACCTTGTCGCGACGCCTGTTCGCCACCCGTGGCGTGGACCCGGCGCTGGAGTTCATCGCCTTCGACGTTGAACCTTCCGATGCCATCACTCATCCGGTCGCACGGCATACCTATGCGGTCTCGCCTACGCGGCCGGTGGAGGCGCTGCAGCGGGTGCTGGCCGACTACCGCTTCGACATTCCCTATGCCCACCAGTTGCGCTGCGCGGCGGCGATCGCAGTGCGCCTGCAGGACGATCTGGCCCACTGGGGTGATACGCCGGTGCGCAGCATCGAGCTGCTCGACACCGTGTTCTATCGCGAGCGCCGCGCCTATCTGGTCGGCCGTGTGTTCGGCGAGCATCGCTTCTCGCCGTGCGTGATCGCCCTGGTCAACGACGAACGCGGGCTGCGCGCCGATGCCGTGCTGACCCGGCGCCGCGATGTCGCCCACCTGTTCGGCGTGTCGCGCAGCTACTTCCAGGCCGACCTTGCCACGGTGGGGGATGCGGTGGTGTTCCTGCGCAGCCTGCTGCCGGGCAAACCGATCGACGAGATCTACACCGTGCTGGGCCGCGCCAAGCAGGGCAAGACCGAGCGCTACCGCACCTTCTTCCGCCACTTCAACGAGCATCCGCAGGAACGGCTGGTGCCTGCCGAAGGCACGCCGGGCATGGTCATGGCCGTGTTCACCCTGCCCAGCTATCCGCTGGTGTTCAAGCTGATCCGCGACCGCTTTGCCTGGCCCAAGGCGATGTCGCGGCAGCAGGTGGAAGAGAAGTACGCGCTGGTGTTCAACCTCGACCGTGTCGGCCGCCTGCTCGACGCACAGCCGTATCGCCATCTGCGCTTCCCGCGTGACCGCTTCGCGCCGGCACTGCTGGACGAGCTGCTGCGGCAGTGCGCACAGAGCGTTCGCGTCGATGGCGACCAGGTGGAAGTCGCGCTGTGCTACGTGCAGCGTCGCTTCCGTCCGTTGAACCTGTACCTGCGCGAGCAGGGTGGGGAGGCGGTGCGCGCGGCGGTGCTCGACTATGCGCAGGCCATCACCGACATGGCGCGCAACAACATTTTTCCCGGTGACATGCTGCCGAAGAATTTCGGTGTGTCGCGGCATGGTCGTGCCGTGTTCTACGACTATGACGAGCTGTGCCTGGTCAGCGACTGCGTGTTCCGCGCCTGGCCGCAGCCGCGCAGCCCGGAAGAGGCAATGGCCGACGAGCCGTGGTTCCATGTAGGCCCACGCGATGTTTTCCCAGAGCGCTTCGGCCCCTTCATGGGCCTGCCGGCCGCTGAACTGGCCGCGGTGCGCGAGCATTTCCGGCACCTGTTCGATCCGCAGTGGTGGCAGCAGCTGCAGGAGCGGTTCGCGCGTGGTGACTACCCCGACACCCCGCCGTACGCGGGCGCGCACCGGCTGGCGTGAACGGGCTGCCGTGACGGCGCCGACTGGGGTACGCTCGGCACTCATCACCAAGGACCCGGCAATGATGCGTTCCCCCCTGTTTCTCGCCCTCGCGCTGGCCGTAGGCTGCAGTGCCCCCTTGCTGGCCGGCGATGCCAGCGCACAGACCGCACGCGCCGTGCGCGCCACGGCGGAAATGAGCATGGTGCTTTCCGGCCATATCGAGATCACTGCCGATGGTTCGGTCAGCACGCTGGTACTGGACCAGAAGTCGATGCTGTCTCCGAGCATCGCGTCCTTCGTCGAGGGCACCATTGCAGGTTGGCGCTTCGAGCCGACGCTGCGTGATGGCAAGGCGGTGGCGACGCGTGCTCCCATGCACGTGCGCCTGCGCGGCAAGCCGATGGCTGATGGCGGTTACGAAGTCAGCATGACCAGCGTCAACTTCAGCGAATACGATCCGAAGGCGACCGACTCGGTGACTGACCGGCGCATGACGCCGCCGCGTTACCCGGAAGAGGTCTTTCGGAACGGTGGCCAGGGCGAGGTGCTGCTGATGGTCAAGGTGGCCCGCGACGGTACGGTGGCCGATGTCGTTGCCGAGCAGGTCAACATGGCCGTGGTCGGGCCCGAGCGGACCCTGGCCAAGATGCGCGACAGCCTGGCCAAGGCCAGCGTCAGCAGCGCCCGCAAATGGACCTTCACCCCGCCGACCACCGGCGAGGACAGCACCCGGGACAGCTGGACGGTACGCGTGCCGGTGACCTTCGCCCTGAACAATGACCGCAATGCCGGGCCGGAGCGCCTGGGGCGCTGGCGCGTCTTCATTCCGGGGCCGCGGCAGGCCGTGCCGTGGCGCAGGGCGGATCCGATCGAGCAGGCCGGCAGTGACCTGCTGCAGGAGGGCGGCGTCTATATGGTGGATGGCGCCAGGCGCGGCGTGCGCCTGCTGACTCCGCTGGAACAGGGCTGAGCAGGATGGGGCGGAGCTGGCCGGGCCGGCTCCGCCTCAGTCGGCGTAGGGGTAGACCACGACCCGGTTGCGGCCCTGTTCCTTGGCCATGTACAGCGCCTTGTCGGCCAGCCGCAGCGCCTGCTCGGCATCCACATGGAAGCTCGGGAAGTGGGCCACGCCCAGCGACACGGTGATGGTGCCCACCGGCTCGAACGGGTGGTCGGCGATATGCTGGCGCAGGCGTTCGCCGGCCTGGCGTGCCGGCTCGGCATTGATGCCCGGCAACAGCAGCAGGAATTCCTCACCGCCGGCGCGGCAGAGGATGTCGCTGTCGCGCGAATAGCGGCGCATCTGATCGGCGATATGGACGATGGCGGCGTCGCCGACGTCGTGGCCGTGGGCATCGTTGATCGATTTGAAGCGATCGATGTCCAGCGCCAGGATCGCGAACGGGATGCCCTGCACCTGCAGTGCATCCAATGCCTGTTGCAGGCCACGACGGTTGAGCAGGCCGGTCAGCGGGTCGGTGCGGCTGGCACGGTTGAGCGTGCCGATCCGGTCCTGCAGTGCGTTGAAGCTGTGCAGTACCGCGTGTTTCAGTTGTGCGACCTCGAAATACCAGGCACGGATGCCGCTGACATGGTTGATCGCATTGCCGGTATCCTCGCCGCCCTGCACGTTGCGCGCCAGCTGCCACAGCGGCATCGAAATGCGGCGGGCGAACCACCAGGTGACCAGCAGTGACAGCAGGCCGAGCGGAATCGCGTTCCAGATCACTGCGGTCATCAACCGCGACAGCGGTTGCAGGGTGGCCTCGGTCGGACGCTGGGCGATGATGCCCCAGCCGGTGGCTGGCACCGGTGCATACCCGGCCAGCATCGACACGCCCAGGTTGTTGCGCACCTGCTGGGCGCCGCGCTCGCCACGCACCACCGCCTTCACTGCCGGATTGCCGACCACGTAGTCACCGACCCGCTTGCCATCGGCGTGATAGAGCAGGCGACCATGACGGTCGACCACGTACAGGTAGGACCCGTCGCGGTAGTAGTGCTTGCCCAGCAGCGTGTGCAGGGCGCTGCGCTGGCGCAGGTACAGGGTCCCGCTGACGTAGCCGCGGTAGTGGCCCTGGCGGTTGAAGATCGGGTGCGACAGCGACACCAGCAGCTTGCCGGTGGCCGATTGGTACGGATCGCTGATCATCGGCTGGCGCGCCGCCAGTGCCGCGTTGTTGCCGACGCTGTGCAGCACCTCACCCTGCAGCTGCAGGGTCTGCGGCGAAGTGGCGATCACCAGGCCATCGGCATCCACCACCAGCGAGGAGTTGAAGCTGTTGGTCTGCAGCTGCAGGCGGCTGGCCTCATCCTGCGCCCGCTGCGGGTCCAGATCGTCCTGGCCAAGCCGGGTGGCCGCATAGGCCAGCTCCTGCTGTGCGGCCAGCAGGAAGTTCTGGGTAGTCTCGGCCAGCTTGGTGGCATAGACACGATTGGCTTCCAGGGTATTGCCGACCAGCTGGTCGCGCTGCACCCGGTAGCTGGCCAGCAGGGTATTGGCCAGCGCGATGATGGCGCTGAGCAGGGCCAGGGCAAGGATCAGCTTGCCCAGGTTGAGGCGGGGCGAAATCAGGCGCATGCGGGGCAAACGAGGGCAGAGGGCGCTCGGCGCGGCCAGGTACCGGCGGAGGCGGGGCTGCATTATCGCCACAAAAAGGCCGGGCGCGGGTGAAGCACGCGCCAGCCAGGGGATTCACCGTTGCAGTCGCTGGCGCAGGATCTGCCGTATCTGCGCGGCGCCGTCGGCGTGCAGCGGGGCCAGCACGCCACGCGCATGCGCAGGAATATGTGCGCTGGTCGACGTATCGGCGTCGAACACGTAGTGATCGAACATCGCGCGCCACTGCGCGCGCTGGGGTTCGGGCAGGTCGCGCACCGCCAGGATCGCCAGCATCAGTGCGTTCATCGGGGAATCCATCCAGGCCGGCACCGGGCGCCACCAGCTGTTGATCAGCACGTTGAACGCGTCCAGTCCTTCCATGTGGTGCCACCAGAGCGAAGGAATGAAGACTGCATCGCCCGGCGCCAGTTCTGCCGCCTGCGCCTGTGCCAGCGCCTCGCGGAAGCGTGGGAAGCGCTCGAGATCCGGTGCGTGGAAGTCAACCAGGCTGATCGCCTGGCCGGCCGGGGTCAGATCCAGCGGGCCGACGTAAAGATTGCGCACCTGATCGGGGGCGAACAGGGTGACCCGGCGGCGCCCCGCAGCCACGCAGGCAAGATTGTCCGGTACATCCTGGTGGGCGGCGATGCGCGAGCGGTTGCCGATCCAGATGCTGGTCAGCGGGTCGGCCATGCCCAGATGCAGCGGATTCGCTTCGGCCAGGCCGGGCAGGAAGCTGTCCAGCGTGGTCGAGGCGACGTAGATCGACGGCGGCGACGGGTCGCGTGCGTACTTCAGCAGCGTGGCCAGCACGACTTTCAGTGGCACCTGTTCGCGGCGGAAGTTGAAGCCGCTCATGTCCTCGTTGTAGAACAACCGCCCCTGCGCTTCGGGCGCTGCAGTGGTGGCGGTCACCGGCATCCGGCCGGGATCGAAGCCGGCCAGATGGGCGACCGCAGCGGCATCGGAGGTGCGTGCGGCGGCCACCAGCGGCCAATGCGAGACCAGCCCGCGGATCACCTTCGGCGTGGTCCATCCCGGCAGCTGTTCGTGCAGTTGCGCTGGGTCCAGGCCATGTACTTCATCGATGGGGCGGGGCGGGGGCAGCATGCGCGGATATCCGGTGGGGTGTGTGGAGCCGGGCCTGCGCCCGGCTCCACGATACCGTGGCCGGTCAGAACTTGTAGCGCACGCCGAACATGTAGCGTGGGCCGGTCTGGGTCGCGTAGCGCAGCATGTTGGTATGGCGCGAGTACGTGCGCATGGTCTCGTCGGTGAGGTTGATCGCTTCCAGGCTCAGCGTCAGCTGTTCGCTCACCGCGTAGCTGATGTTCAGATCGAGCTGGCCGTAGGCGGCGGTGTAGTTCGGATTTGGACCCTGGCCGCCGATGCCGTTGAGGAACTTGTCGCGCCAGTTGTACGCCGCACGGATCTGCCAGGCGTTCTTGTCATAGAAAGCGACAACGTTGGCCGAGTCGCTCAGGCCGATCATCGGGTACTGGTCACCCAGGCTCAGGTTGTTGAAGGTCAGCCCCGACTTCACCTTGGTGTAGTTGGCCGCGACGCCGAAGCCGGACTGGCCGAACAGGTGCTGTACCGCCACTTCCCAGCCATCGAGATGGTCCGAGTGCTGGTTGGCGGGCACGGTGACGTCGAAGCCGGCGATCGGATCTCCCGGCAGGCCGGTGATGGTGCCGGTCTTCTGCCCTGCCGAATTGGTGCCGGTGTAGGTCACGCCCGGATCGCCGGCATGGTTGGTGAAGATGTAGTCGCGGATGCAGGGCATGTCGGTGGTGCCGCAGCCGGAGGCCAGTGCCTCGTTCCAGTACGCGCCGCCCACCGGCGTGTGCAGCGTGCCGGTGTTCTCGCGCACGATGGTGTCGCTGATGAAGTTCTTGATGTTCTTGCGGAAGAAGCCGACCGAGGCATAGCTGGCCTCGCCGTAGTACCACTCCAGCGACAGGTCGAAGTTGTCCGAGATCAGCGGCTCCAGCCCCGGGTTGCCACGACTGGCGGTGCCGCCCTGGGTGCGCACGATGTCGGCCAGCGACTGGCCGCTCTGGATCTGGGTCCAGCTGGGGCGGCCCAGCGTGCGGCTGTAGCTGCCGCGCAGCGCCAGCGATTCGCTCAGGTCCAGCTTCAGGTCGACGTTGGGCAGCATGTAGTCGTACTTGCCACGGCCACCAATGAAGCTGCTGTCGGCCGCGTAGACGATGTTCAGCTCGTTGGCCGAGCCCCAGCTGATGCCGGTGGGCACGCGCACCATCGCGTTGGATTCCACTTCGGTGCGCTCGTAGCGCACACCGGCGGCCACGTGCAGCGGCATCGACCAGTCGAAGCTGGTGCGGTACTGCAGGTAGGCGCTGCGGGTCTTCTCGGTGGTGCGGATGTCCTCTGAATACTGGCTGGGCGCGTAGTAGCAGCTGGGGCAGGCCGGATCGGAGGCGCTGCCGACCTGCGCAGCACGATCGATCAGGCGGTCGAAGTCGAAGACCAGGAACTGGCCGGTCAGGCGCGGATCACTGTGGCCGGAGAACGCCTTGAAGTACTTGGCCATGTTGTCCGCATACCAGATGTCATCGGCGTAGTCGGACGGTGTTCCCAGGCCACCCCAGGTATTGCGCTGCATGATCGCCGACGCCGAACGATTCTCCACCTGGGCATGGCCGATGCCGAAGTCCAGCGCCGAATAGTCGGCAAAGCGGAACGTGCCGCGCCCCTGGTACTGCTGCACTTTCGACTTGTTGTAGCTGTTCTGGAACACCGAACCGGTTACCAGCGCATCGGACGCCTGCACGCCCCCGGGCGGCAGCGCGATGTTGATGATCGGCAGGTCGCCGCTGTAGTCCACCGTGGTCTTGCCGCGCACGAAGGCGGCCACGCCCAGCACGCCGGCCGAACCATACGGACTGTCCGGCTTCGATTCGGCGGTGGAGTTGTGGGCATCGAACGAGAGGTCCAGCGCGTCGTTCACTTCCCAGTCCACGTTGAAGCCCAGCGAGTGCATGCCGGTCCTGGTGGCCAGCTTGGCGCCGCCCATCGACACGTCCGAATTGGTCATGTCCTCGCTGTAGATGATCGGCGCGGCCACCGGCCCGTTGGTCCAGGTGCTGTCGCCCGGTCCGTAGTTGAACCACACGGACAGTTCACTTCGTTGCTGCTGCACCTTGTTCTCGACATAGGTGTAGTCCAGCGTGGTCGTCACGTTGTCGGCCGGCTTCCACTGGAACGTGGCCTGCGCATTGGTGCGCTGGCGCTGCACGCCGTTGACGTTGTAGGCAGTGTTCTGCGGGCGCGCGTACACATCGTTCGGCCCGGGCCGGTTGGTGATGCGATCGGCATAGCCCTGGCCCGGCTGCGGCAGCGCACGCCAGTCGGTGGTGTTGTTGCCGTACAGCGTCGCCCAGCCTTCGGCCACCGTGGCCTGGTTGAAGCCCGAATCGCGTTCCTGATGGCTGGCACTGAGGGTCACGCCGAAGCGATCATCGGCGTAGCGCTGGCTGAAGATACCCGACAGCTCGCCGGTGATGTTCGAGCCCTGCAGCGTGCGCGGCAGGTTGTCGTTGGACGAATCATTGACCGCCTTCAGGCCCAGGCTGATCACCGGCTCGGACTCCAGCGGGCGCATCGTCCTGATGTTGATGGTGGCGCCGATTCCGCCCGCCGGGTTGTCGGCACGGCTGGTCTTGTACACCTCCACCGCCGAAACCGATTCGGAGGCAAGGTTGGCGAAATCGAACGAGCGCGAGCCATTCAGGCCGCCACCACCGTTGCCGAGGTTGGAGGCGGGCATCTGGCGACCGTTCAACAACACCAGGTTGTAGTCCGGGCCGATGCCGCGCACGGTCACCTTGGACCCTTCGCCGCTGGAGGTACGGTCGATCGATACGCCGCTGATGCGCTGCAGCGATTCGGCCAGGTTGGTATCCGGGAACTTGCCGATGTCTTCGGCGACGATGCCATCGACCACGCCCTGGCTGTCGCGCTTGAGGTTCATTGAAGACTGCAGGCTGCCGCGGATACCGGTGACCTGCACGGTATCCAGCGTGGCCGGATCGGCCGGGCCAGCGGCGGGTGCGTCCTGTGCCCAGGCCGGTGCAGCCAGCGCTGCCAGCAGCGCGGAAGTGAGCATCGTCTTGCGAGGTACTGCCCTGTACGTCTTCATGCAAGCTCCCTCCCCAGGGAATCCGGTGGTGTTGTTGCGTTGTTCTGATCGCGGTTACTGCACGTGGCCGGATTGGAGCGACGGTTGACAGCGTTGTCAACAAACTGCCATCAAGTGCGCCTGAGCAGCGGCCGTGCAGGTCGGGATGTAACCGTTGCCAGGAACCCGTTTGCATCTGCGAATTGCCTTTATTGAAGGCGTCTGCAGCGGTTTTTCAGGGATGACAGCGCTGCCAATCCGAGTGCGGAAAAGCGTTGTGCGGTGCAAAACGAAACTGCGCGGATGATGGTGCGGGGGCGTGCCGGGGAGGCTGCGCGGCGCGTTGACAGCGTTGGACAATCCAGTTGGCCCTCGCGTGACGTGCATGACCGATGGATGGCTTGAATCACTGACCGGGAGGACAGGCTTTGGACACAGCAACGACCGTCAGCGGACAACACGTGCAGGGCAACACGCGCGCGTTGTCCGTGGTGACCGCGATCTTCTTCATGTGGGGCTTTCTCACCTGCCTCAACGACATCCTCATTCCCCACCTGAAGGCCGCCTTCGCGCTCAGCTGGGTACAGGCGATGCTGATCCAGTTCACCTTCTTCGGCGCCTACTTCCTGATGTCACTGCCGGCCGGACGGCTGGTCGCGGCGCTCGGCTACAAGCGCGGCATCGTCGCCGGCCTGGCCATCGCCTGCGTGGGTGCGCTGATGTTCTGGCCGGCCGCTGCCGCGCATGTGTACGGCCTGTTCCTGGCGGCGCTGTTCGTGCTGGCCACCGGCATCACCGTGCTGCAGGTGGCGGCCAATCCCTATGTCGCGCTGCTCGGTGACGAGCGCACCAGCTCCAGTCGGCTGACCCTGGCGCAGGCGATGAACTCGCTGGGCACCACGCTGGCGCCGCTGTTCGGCGGCCTGCTGATCCTCTCGGCGAAGCCGCGCAGCGAGGATGAGCTGGCCCTGCTGCCGCAGGCCGAAGCACTGGCCTATCGCGCGGCCGAAGCGCAGTCGGTGCAGCTGCCATACTTCGGCCTGGCAGTCGCGCTGTTCCTGCTGGCCGTCGCGATCTGGATGTTCCGCCTGCCCACCATTCCGGGCGTGGAGGGGCGCGCCAGCAGCGAAGGCCGCGTATGGGATGTGCTGCGCCATCGCCACGTGCGCCTGGGCGTGCTGGCCATCTTCTGCTACGTCGGTGCCGAGGTGTCCATCGGCAGCGTGCTGGTCAATTTCCTGTCCTCGCCGGGCATCGGCCAGGGCCTGACCGAGCAGGAGGCCACCGGCTACGTTTCGCTGTACTGGGGCGGCGCGCTGGCCGGCCGCCTGGTGGGGGCGGCGCTGCTGGCACGGCTGGACGCACGCCATCTGCTGGGCCTGTTCGCGGTGGCGGTGATGATCCTGCTGGGCATCACGGTCACCGCCAGTGGCGGCCTGGCCAAGTGGGCCGTGGTCAGCATCGGTCTGTTCAACTCCATCATGTTCCCGACCATCTTCGCCCTGGCCATCGCCCGTCTTGGTGCACTCACCGGAAAGGCGTCCAGCCTGCTGGTGATGGCCATCGTCGGTGGCGCGGTGATTCCGCTGGCGATGGGCTGGCTGGCCGACCGCCATGGCCTGCAGCTGTCCTTCCTGCTGCCGGTGCTGTGCTACGTCTACATCGCCTTCTATGCATGGAAGGGCTCACGGCTGCCAGCGCCATGAGTCCGGTTCCGCCGCCGTCAACGCCGCCGGGGCGCGGCGGTCGACTCGCGATCCAGCACCGCATGCTCGACCGTGATCATGCGTCCTGCGGTCTCGGTGCGGATGTGCTCGATCAACTGCTCGGTCGCCAGCCGGCCCATGTGCGCGGTCGGCTGGCGCACCGTGGTCAGCGCCGGATAGATGTGCCCGGCGATCGGGGTATCGTCGAAGCCGCACACCGACAGATCACGCGGGACACGCAGGCCACGTTCGCCGGCCACGCGGTACACCGCCGCGGCCATGTCATCGTTGGCCGCGAAGATTGCCGTTGGCGGATCGTCCAGGTCCAGCAGGATGTTGGCGGCATCTACGCCCGACTCGAACGAGAACTGGCCGTTGACCACCAGCTGCGGGTCGTAGGCGATACCGGCCCCGCGCAGCGCCTGGCGGTATCCGGCATGGCGCCACTGGCAGGCGCCGTGTGCGCGGGGTCCCTTGATGTGGCCGATGCGGCGATGACCCTGCGCGACCAGGTGGCCGATCAGTTCGACCACCGCGGTGGTCTCGTCCATGCGCACGCCGATGCGGCCTTCCGGGTGGCGTGGCGCGATGCAGGCGAAGGGAATGTCCTGCTCTTCCAGGTAGGACAGCACCACCTCATCGTCGGTCAGTGGTGGAATCAGCACCACGCCGTCCGGGCGCGAGTTCTCGAACAGCGCGGCCAGGTCGGGCAGGGTGCGGCGGCCGGTACCGACCGGCCCCAGGATCAGGTTGTAGTGCTGCGCATGGCAGGCTTCCAGCATGCCGCTCTGGATTTCCATCAGGTAGTTGCGCGAAGGATTGTTGTAGACCAGCGCCAGTGCATAGGAGCGCTGGCCGGCCAGGCTGCGCGCCGACAGGTTGGGCTTGTAGCCCAGCCGCGCCACTGCCGCCAGCACGCGTTCGCGCGTCTGCTCGCGCACGTTCGGCTCGTGGTTGAGTACGCGGGACACGGTCTTGATCGAAACCCCGGCGACGGCGGCGACATCCTCGATTCGACTGCGCATGGTGCGATGGATCCTCCTGGAAGGCGGCGGGCACGCGGCGATGGTAGAGCGTGCTGGCCCGGTCGATGTTGCCGAAGCAGGCGGATGTTGCCACGACAGGAGGTCCGCTGGCACGTCCGGATTCCTTGTCGCGATGCAGCACCCGGGCGTGACTGTGGTGCGCCACCAATGCGCCGGAGCCCGTCGTTGCGCGGCCACCACCGCATTGCGCACGAACAACGATTGACAGCACGTGAGCGGACTTATATGACAGCGCTGTCAGGAGCGGTGCGCAGGCACCCATGCCGGCGTGCCATCGCAGCCGCGCATGCCAGGAACTTCATCCACGGAGGTAGAGCCCAGTGAATCGCCCCACCCAGACCCTTCTTGCCAGCTGCCTGCTGGCCGCGCTTGCCGCACCGGTCGTTGCCGCACAGGCCGAGGGCGAACGCCTGCAGGACTGGCCACGCGTGCACAGCGCGATCGCCACCGACGCCGGCATCGAACGCCGCGTGCAGCAGATCCTTTCGCAGATGACGCTGGCGCAGAAGATCGGGCAGATGACCCAGGCCGAGATCAAGACGATCACGCCGGAGCAGGTGCGCCAGTACTACATCGGCTCGGTGCTCAACGGCGGCGGCTCCTGGCCGGGCATGGACAAGCACGCCAGCGTGCAGGACTGGCTGAAACTGGCCGATGCCTACCACGCGGCTTCATTGGCGACCGATGCGAAGACGCCGGTGCCGGTGATCTGGGGCACCGACGCCGTGCATGGCCACAACAATGTGCTGGGCGCCACGCTGTTCCCGCACAACATCGGCCTGGGCGCGGCCGGTGATGCCGAACTGATCGAGCGCATCGGCGAGGCGACCGCACGCTCGGTGCGTGCCACCGGCATCGGTTGGGTGTTCGCGCCCACCCTCGCTGTGGCCCACGACCCGCGCTGGGGCCGCACCTACGAAAGCTACTCGTCCGACCCGATGGTGATCCGCAGCTTCGCCCACGCCTACGTCAAGGGCGCGCAGGGGGCGTTCAAGAATGACGGCAACGTGGTCACCACCGCCAAGCACTACCTGGGCGATGGCGCTACCGACAACGGCCGTGACCAGGGTGAGGCGCTGGTCGACAAGGCCACCATGATCAACGTCCACGCGCAGGGCTATTACGGCGCGCTGGCCGAAGGTGCGCAGACGGTGATGGCCTCGTTCAACAGCTGGAACGACCGCGCCGCCGGAATCGACTACGGCAAGATGCACGGCAGCAAGGCACTGCTGACCGATGCGCTGAAAGACAGGATGGGCTTCGACGGCTTCGTCGTCTCCGACTGGAACGGCATCGCCCAGGTGCCGGGCTGCCGCAACGACAGCTGCGCGCAGGCCATCAACGCCGGCATCGACATGGTGATGGTGCCCGACGACTGGAAGGCCTTCATCGACAACACCACCGCGCAGGTGCAGAAGGGCGAGATCCCGATGGCGCGCATCAACGATGCGGTGACGCGCATCCTGCGGGTGAAGCTGCGCGCCGGGCTGTTCGAGCATAAACCGTCCGACAGCCGCTACGCCGGTGATGCCAACGCCGTGCAGCACCGCGACCTGGCGCGCCGCGCGGTGCGCGAATCGCTGGTGCTGCTGAAGAACGAAGGCCATGCGCTGCCGTTGCGCAGAGATGCGCGCGTGCTGGTGGTCGGCAAGGGCGCCGACAGCATCGGTGACCAGTCCGGCGGCTGGTCGCTGACCTGGCAGGGCACCGAGAACAAGAACGCCGACTTCCCCAACGCCGACTCGGTGCTGGGCGCGCTGCGCGCCGAACTGGGCGCGGACAAGGTCAGCTTCAGCGCCGACGGCCAGGGCATCGACCCGAACACCTTCGATCTGGTGCTGGCGGTGATCGGGGAAACGCCGTATGCAGAGACCAACGGTGACATCCTTGCTTCGGACACGGTCAGCCACAGCCGCGCCTACCCGCAGGACCTGGCCGTGCTGAAGGCCGCCGCAGCGAGCGGCAAGCCGGTGGTGACGGTCTACCTGTCCGGTCGCCCGATGTACACCAACGACCTGCTCAACCTGTCCAGCGCGTTCGTTGCGGCCTGGCTGCCGGGCACCGAAGGCAAGGGCGTGACCGATGTGCTGGTGGCCGGCAAGGGTGGCAAGCCCGCGCACGACTTCCGCGGCCGCCTCAGCTTCCCGTGGCCGGGCGTGCCATGCCCGGCGCCGATCGACCAGCCCGATGCGAAGAAGCCGGCCCTGTTCGCGCGGGGTTATGGGCTGGGTTACGCCAAGGTGGGCAAGGTCGCCCGGTTGGATGAGGCCAATCCGGACAGCTGCGGCGAAGTGACGGTGCTGCCGATCTTCAACCGTGCCGACACGCCGCCGTTCGCCCTGCACGTGGCCGCCGCGGGTGCGACCCAGCCGCTGGGCAGCGATCTGAACGCCACGCTGCGCTGGCCCACCGCCAAGCCGGTGGTGCAGGTGCGTACCGTGCAGGTGAACACCCAGCAGGACGCCAAGGAAGTGACCTGGCTGGCCCCCGCGCAGCTGATCGCACGCAGCACCTCGCGCCGCAACCTGGGCGCACTGGCACGCAGCAACGGCGCGTTGCAGTTCGATGTGCAGCTGGTGAAGCGCCCGGCCTCGCCAGTGAAGGTGACCATGCAATGCGGCAGTGGCTGCGAGGGTGGGGTGGATATCGCCCCGCTGCTGGCCAAGCTCTCGCCTGGCCAGAAGCAGACGGTGACCGTGCCGCTGGCGTGCTTTGCCAAGCAGGGCGTGGCCCTGGGTGCGGTGGAAGCTCCGTTCGTAGTGACTGCCGACACGCCCTTCGCCGCGGCCTTCACCCAGGTCAAGCTGACCGCCAACACGGCCAAGGCCGAGGGTGCGGTGGCCTGCCCGTAAGCCACACGGCCGCGCCGGGCGACGCCCGGCATAGCTCTGCACACTCTGCAACTTATTGCATGGCCAAGGACGGCTCATGCAACGGATGATTGATCGCTTTGTCCAAAGTCATCGATCATGCGACGCTTTCTCCAGACCGTTCGGATCATTCCCTGTGCGACGCACCGGCCACACTTCATCGAAGCGCATCTTTCGCGGGCGTTGGGTGCGCTGAAGAAGGGGGACTTCGCCTCGCTCGATGCGTGGCTGGCAACGCTGCCGGCCGAAACCTACGAACGCCTTGTGTGGCGGCTGGCATTGCCCCGCTATCCGCGTGGATGGCTGCAGGCATGGTCAGACGCCATCCCGGCCTCCCGCCATCCCCAACTGATCGCCGCCTACGGCGATGTGAATGATGCATGGGCAGTGCGCGGGGAAACCTACGCAAACGCCATTCCCTTTCTGCGTCGACGCCGGTATCCGAAGATCATGGCGAAGGCATATGAGAAGTTTGTCCGTATCGTCGAACGGAATCCCGCGGATGCGATGGCACTGGCTGGGCTCATCCACTGCGACGTGGTGATCGGTGCGGGTGAGGGAAAGCGGACCGAATGGCTGAACCAGGTGCTGGCGACCAGCGGGTTTCACTGTCCCGCCATTCTTCAGTACGCGCGTGGCACGCTACCGCGGTGGGGAGGGCAGCATGGCGAGCATGCCCGGTTTGCCGACTGGATTGTGGAGAACGCACCGGTCGGCAGTTGCGCACTTATCGTGGCCGCACAGGCGGTTCTGGATGATGCGTTCACCGCGTCCGAGGAGATCTACGATGCAGGAAAGATCCGGCGGCATCTGGCCGATGATGCAGGCGCGGGCTGGATACGCAACGCCACCCTGAAATGGGCCGATGCCACACACGGCACCTTGGATGTGCGCGTGCGTGAGATCGCGGACCGGCAGATTGACAGCTATCACGGCATCTGCCTGGAGTCGTTCGCCCTGGCAGCGTATTTCGTTGGCGCCGACGACGAGGCGCGGCTGCTGCTCCAGGCACTGGGTGGCAGGCTGCAATCGGATATCTGGGACGACTTCATCGCGCCGTTGCCCATGTGGTTGTATGTCATCAGCTCCAACCGGCGTGGCGCCAGGCGCGTGCACGACCGCGTCTGCCGCGACCTCGGCCTGGACCCGCGCGAGATGTGCAAGTAGATCCACGCCATGCGTGGATGCCGCCTATCCCGGCGGCAAAAAAAAGCCCCGCAGTGCGGGGCTTTTCTCTTAGCGCTTCATGGAACCGAAGAACTCGTCGTTGGACTTGGTGTTCTTCATCTTGTCCAGCAGGAATTCCATCGCGGCCATTTCATCCATCGGATGCAGCAGCTTGCGCAGGATCCAGATCTTCTGCAGCAGTTCCGGTTCGATCAGCAGGTCTTCGCGGCGGGTGCCCGAACGGTTGATGTCGATGGCCGGGAACACGCGCTTTTCAGCGATACGACGGCTCAGGTGCACTTCGCTGTTGCCGGTGCCCTTGAACTCTTCGTAGATCACCTCGTCCATCTTCGAGCCGGTGTCGACCAGTGCGGTGGCGATGATGGTCAGGCTGCCGCCTTCTTCCACGTTGCGCGCGGCACCGAAGAAGCGCTTCGGGCGGTGCAGGGCGTTGGCGTCCACACCACCGGTCAGCACCTTGCCCGAGCTCGGCACCACGTTGTTGTAGGCGCGGGCAAGGCGGGTGATCGAGTCGAGCAGGATCACCACGTCCTTCTTGTGCTCGACCAGGCGCTTGGCGCGCTCGATGACCATCTCGGCCACCTGCACGTGGCGCGCGGCCGGCTCGTCGAAGGTCGAGCTGATGACCTCGCCGCGCACGGTGCGCTGCATTTCGGTCACTTCTTCCGGGCGCTCGTCGATCAGCAGCACGATCAGGTGCACGTCCGGGTGGTTGGTGGTGATGGCCGTAGCGACCTGCTGCATCATCATCGTCTTGCCCGCCTTCGGCTGGGACACGATGAGCGAGCGCTGGCCCTTGCCC
>Ga0228674_1001138_pt1 | contig 16320 bp, 23 predicted proteins | sample 1D_rmetaG_FD_189054 | JGI IMG/M metagenome (GOLD analysis project Ga0228674, IMG submission 189054) | Seawater microbial communities from Monterey Bay, California, United States - 1D_r | ecosystem: Environmental > Aquatic > Marine > Coastal | place: USA: California | collected 2016-09-26
TAAAGTTTATCCTTACAATATAGATTATACACGCAGTGTTAGTGGAACAACAGCAGAAATTGGAACAGCATTAACTCCTATTGAATTAAACGTAGGAACACAAAAAGTATTAAAGTATGGCTCTTCAACCTTGTCAGCAGATGGAAAAACATTTGTAGTAAGAGGTGATCCATGGTATGATTATGTAAATCCACATCCCAATCCTTTGAGAACTGGCGGTATACATGTTTATAAATTTGCTAACAATACATGGACATTAGATTCAGAAGACTACACATTTGATGACACTGGCAGTATTCCATATCTTACTACAGGCCAAAATTGGGGATACGGAGAGAGTAGTAGAATATCATTATCAGATGATGGATTAATAGTAAATGTGTTCCGTAAGATAAGTGATATTGCTTACAATAACCATATCAATTCAGATGTTACACAAATGCAACAAAATTCACCTGCATCTGGAGGAGCTTGGTTTGAACTATACAATATGGAAAGGGTTGAGACAGCGTATAATGGAACAGTTACAGATCAAGTAATCACTATAGGACGGCCAACAGCTGCCTATTATCCTTTTGGTAGTAGTGGATCTTTTTTGGTTAGACCGCAGTCATTTATTATACCAGCCATTGATGCAAGCAATAGTGACACTTCATCAATAAGATCTTATCATGAGAATACAGCAGATCTAATTGCTGATGCAGCTAGCCCTTACACAGATTTATTCTTAAAAGCTACAGGAGTTAGCAGTGGCACTGAATATGAATATGGAATATTTACGCAACCAGCATGCAGAGATGTGCACCTTCTTAGGTTTGGATTCTTTATACCCGCCCAACAAAATGGAACTACATTTACATTAAATACGTATAATACGTCATTGGGTTATCCGCTTCCTTCTACTAATATACCTCCTAACACAGGCGGTAGTGTAGGACAAGGCACAGTTAAGATGGGAAGAAGTGCACCAAACACTCCTGCAACTACATATGATCCGTCAACAACTGGAACACTAACAGAAACTTCTGTGCCAAATGCATGGGAAATTGCTAGTGCCAATACTGGAGATAAAACAGTTTACAACGGAGAGATTACAATGAGAATTACTCAAACAAATCCGTATAATATTAATATCTATAGATATCTTCCAGGTAATTTAACATATAAAAATAGAACTGGTGCAAGCACATACGCAAATGCAGCAGATATATCTAATTCTGTATGGGTCCCAGGTGCAACAAGCACATCAGGAGGTAACTCAAATGTTTTAGATGAACTAACAATTAGTCAAGACAGTAATGGATATATTACTGATGTAACATATGACTCAAGTGTCAGATATGCAAGTGCAGATGAATTTATGCTTACATTTGACACATTACCAGACACATATACACCTCCTGCTCCTACACTAGCAGAACAAGAAGATGTATGGGACACAGAAGATGAATGGGCAGACTATGGATACGCAGGTGGACGCAAAGAGTGGCCATTTCATGTAACACCAAGCAAAGCAGATATTGTATATAATGCACCAACTATTGCAAATATGTCACAAAGTGGTATCAAGTATACCCGCAGTGTAGGACACACTGACTGGCGTTTAGATGTAGCATATCCGCCAATGACACATGAGGAATTCCAAAAGTTTCATGCAATTGCACAAGCGGCACAAGGACAAGCTATGCCATTCTTCTTTAAGTTACGTGACAAAGACGGTGGACCAATACTATGGAGAAAGTTTGAAGATACAAGTGTTAGCACAAATAGTCCAAGATTCAAAAATGCTGTAGCATCAGGTGATAGACTAGCACTAGTAGAAGGATTTGCTGCTAATGAAAGCAATGCATTTATACAAGGTGAAGTGTTTCTTGATGGTAACAATGACAATGGATATGTGCATACAGTGTTAAACACAGTTGATGCAAACGTATATGGTGAAGCTAAAATACGCACACCTTGGCCATTTAGAACACCAGTTAGTCCAGGTGATGGCTGTTACAAAGAACCAGCTCATATAGTTGTTACACTAGCAAATGATAATTTTGAATACAAAGTAGACACAGCAGGTTATTATTATATGAGTGTAAGTTTTGACTTAGATGATTGGAAGTAAAATATGGCAACCCTAGAACAGATAGTAGCAAAAGAAACTATACAATACTTTGATTGTGTTGCTGTAAACATTGACAGTTCACACAACTATTACTTTACACAAGCACCATTTAATATAACACTAAGTGACGGCAACAACTATAAAGCCGCAGGTGGATTGTTACAAATGACTGACTTTGTTGACAATGCAAGTTTTAGTATTGAACAATTAGAAATACAATTAGCAGGTATTGTTACATTACCAACAGGTGAAACAGTATTAAAGACAGTTCAAGAGTTAGATTACATTGACAAGCCACTAACAATATACAGAGCATTTATGGAAGATTATGCTGTAGCACATGAAGTTGTGTTATACAAAGGCTTTATCAATAACATAAGTGCAGCACTAAGTGACGGTGGTGATAGCACTACAGCAAGTATTAGCACAGCAAGTCACTGGACAGACTTTGATAGAGTAAGCACAAGATACACAAACTCTAACAGTCAACAAAACATACATCCAGGTGATGAAGGTTTTAGTTTTGCAAAAGAAGTGCAAAAAGAAGTGCAGTGGAAAGAAAATGCGTGATAAAGATCAAATGAAAGTTGGCCTTTGGCTAGCAAGTAAACAATGGGAACCTTGGGCACGTGGAACTAATGATTGTTGCACACTGTTTATGGAATACCATGATCATATGTTTGGCACAGATACTGTATCAAGCATATACGGTAAATACAATGACTTAAGAAGTGCAATTAAGTTACGCAAGGAATTCCCAACAACTGATGTATGGTTTCCAGAACACGGATATCATCAAGTGTTGAAACCCCAAACAGGTGATGTAGTAATGGTAGAACAAAGATGGTTTCCAAGCAGTTATATTATTTGTATGGCTCAAGCATGGGGTTTAACAGATGATTCAAAACGTATGACTAAACACATAGTTGAAAAGCCAAACGTAGAATACAGCATATGGAGACATGAAGCATGGGATTAAGCAGTGTAGCAAAGTTCTTTATCAAACTAGCAATATCACTTTACAGTTATAACCAACAACGTAAAGCACAAAAGAAAGCTGAACGTCAAGCACGTGCGGCACGTAGTAATGTTCTAATCAACAAACAATCAAACAATGATCCTGTATATGTATTATACGGGCGTCAGCGTATGGGCGGAACAAGAGTATTTGTTGACACATCAAACGGAAGTGGTGACTTAGCTGGAACAACCAAACTAAACTTTGTATTGGTTATGTGTGAAGGTGAAATAAACACAGTAAAACAAGTATACTTCAATGATACTATAGTATGGGATGATGCTGATGGTGGAACACTAAGTGCAAACAGCAGTGGTGGTTATACACTAGGTGGATGGATTAGTAAATATGCACCAACTATTACAAGCAATTGGTATCCAGGAACTACAACACAAACAGTAGATACAAGTCTACAAGGCAGTGTAGGAAGTAGTGTATGGACAAACGCACATGAATTAAAAGGTGTAAGTTATTTTACAATGTTATTAGAAGCAGATGGTGAGAAGTATGGTGGGCAATTGCCTGTTGTTACATTTGTGCTAGAAGGTAAAACAATACTTGATGTAAGCACACTAGTAGATGGTGATGTTATTGGTGACATGAACAGCGGCAACTATACAAGTGGTATAGATCAAAGTCCTGTGGATGTAATGTATGACTATCTTATCAATACAGTGTTTGGCAAAGGCTTAGACAGAGATGCTAACGGAACTTGGATTGCAGGTAAACACATAGACTTAGCCAGCTTTCAGCAAGCAAGAATAGATGCTGCAGCAGCACGTGGTGGTAGTGGATACAAAATTAATGGATTCCTACAAACAGAAAAACAACTGTTTGATAACGTAGGTGAAATATTAGAAACATGCAATGGTATATTATTGTTCAAAGATGGCAAATATCAAATGCGTATTAAAAAGCCAAATGAACAAGTAGGTATACCAAGCAGTGCAATCTTTGACAAAGACACTATTATTGGAACTATAGAATTAAGTTTACCAGATAAAGCACGTAAACTAAACAAAGCCACAGGTATATTCAATAACCCAGATACAAAATACAATGATGATGTAATTATATTTGATGATGCAGCATTTAGAGTCACAGACAATGGTAGTGTATTAGAAACACAAGAAGATTATACTATGATTACGGATAGTGCCCAAGTTTTAGACTTGATTACACAAACGGTAAATATTAGTAGAGATGAATACACAATTAGATTCACAGCGGCACACACAGCACTATTATTACGCTCAGGTGATATTATTGAAGTAAGACATCCAGAGTTTGGATGGGGTGTTGATGCAGGTGAACAACAAATCTTTTTCCGTGTGCAAGAACTAAAATTAACAGAAGACAACACAGTAGAAATTACAGCTACCAAATATGATTCTTCAAAGGAACTATAAATGAGCATTATATCACTAAACAGCGGAACACAAGCACACTTTATGGCACAAGGAAATGATGTGCAAAGCAGTATTAATTTAGATAAACTAAGTGATGTTACTGTAACAAATGTAGCAGATAACCAAGTATTGAAATATGACGCAAGTCAAAGTCAATGGGTAAATGTTGCAACAGGTGCCATCACAAGTTTAGATCAATTAAGTGATGTAGTAATCACAAATGTGCAAAACAATCAAAGTTTACAATGGAATGCCGCTACTAGCAAATGGATAAATCAAGACATTACAGCTAACTCAATAGACGGCGGAACATACTAACAACATATAGTCAGTTTAGGTGTCTTAGACGCTCAACAAGGGCTATATATAGCGTCAAAATTCACAGGACTACCTAATGCCCCAAAACAACAAGAAATACACAATAGAACGCCTTAAAGGCGGTTTTAATAGAGCCCTACCATTACATCAATACAACCAATTGGTTCACTTTGTAGCAGTTAGAAAATTACTAGCAGAATGCCCTGGAGACTATGTTTGTTATAGATGGTATCATGATAGAGTAGCTGTAGCAACAAGTGAACCAGATATAAATGAATGGTTAGGTTTGCACGGCTTAGAAAACAGATCAGTAGAAGCACCAAAATTAAATAATACAGGTATACAAGCACAACAAACTGGACAAAACGGATACAGTAAAAGTTTTAGTAGTGATGCAATGGTAGACAGCAAAACACTACAAGCAGAAATTGTGCAAAGATTAGACAATGGTGCAACACTCACAAGCATTGCTGATGAATTGGGTTGCAGTCCTGCAAACATACACTATCACCGTAAAAAATACAATGAACGTATGGCAAAAGAATTAGAGGTTGACAACTAACGTTTTATAATGTATAAATAGTATTGTAAGTTAAAAAAGTTTTTGTATATTTACTCATACGTTATTATCTCTTTACAATATAATAACACAGCCTACTAATTTAACTTAAAGTTGTATACGGGTAATTTACGTTATTTCATACGTAAGCTCCAACAGATGCATTTTATTTCCTTGAAATATTTTGTGCCATTAGCAGATAACTGCCCAATACTGTATACAGCGTATCTAAAAGTATATGATTTCAAATCAGCCCTATGCAGTTTCTCCAAAAAACATGTTGCATAGGGCTTTTCTTTGACCAAAAGACGGGTTTTAAACCCATAAAGGTTGACAAATAAGGTTTTGTCATATATACTATTACATACAGTTAAGAATAATCTTAATTTACAATAAGGCACAAACAAACAAAAGGAAATAAAATGAACAAAAAAATACAAATATTCTTAGAAAATTACACTTGTGAACAAACAAGACCTAACCATTGGGAAGGCACATTCACTAAAACTAGAACCCTCCACAAAATCCGTGACGGCTTAACAGATGCAGACATAGAAGATCTTAGAGATTTTGCATGCACTGGATTCCATTCTATGCCTGTTAATTTACGCAATTCAGCACAACGCAAGTTTGATCAATATGAACAATGGTGCAGTGATAAGGGAGTTAATGGTTACAGCTTTCCAGCTATACTTGAAGCAGCAAAAGATACACCAGACTATGCAGAAGCCCGCAGACTAACTTGGGGATGTTTAACATCAATGATAGAAGCAGGTTATTGGGGTATGCAAGATGTATAATACTTTTTTTGCGGCACCGGAACATTCTATAGTAACTTATATAGTTACTGATAATACTAATAGTAACTTATATTACTATAACAAAATGACAGGAAGAACTAAGTTCTTTCCCACATATACAACTAATAAACTGATACTAGGTCTGAAGACCTCTAGTGAGCTAACAAATAGGAGCAACAGATGAAACTACTGAATACACAAACGGAAACCACTTCAACAGATAAGAACTGGGAATACGCACTCACACAAATAGATACAACTAAAATTACTCAACTGAGAGTTGCGTTATATGACAACGCACCAAAACTCAATCATTTCTTTGAGAAAAGCAGATACAGAGCTGAAGTTCAGTTATGGACAGACAAACCACACAATGCTGAAAGCAATTATAAATTGTTTAGTTATATGAGCAACTTCAAGTCATTCAAAAACAATCAATGGAAAGCCAGCAATGATTTGCACAAAGATTGGTATGTGCGTGAAGTAGGGCGTGCAAAAGTGTTAAATGAAGAATACAGTGCAGATGCTACAATAGGACACTGTTGTTTAAGTATGAATAAACTACACAGTGGATGGGACAACGGCAGTTTTGGACAATACAATATGCCAAGATATTCTATGCATATGTTAGCAACTGAAGATAACATAGTTTGTCAACTAAGCATTGAAGACTATCAATTTGAAATGTGTCTTGATAAAACCAGTGATAAAGTAGCAAATGCAAAATTATATTATTATGTAAGTGAGGTAGGACAATGAAATATGAAATAGTATATGCAGATCCACCCTGGCATTATGCCGCAAGAAAAACAGGAACAAGTTTTGGTGGTGGAATCACAGACAAATACCCATCAATGAGCATAAAAGAAATGTGTGCAATACCAGTAAATGAATGGGTTGCAGATGATTCAATGTTGTTCTTATGGACAACTATGCCATACTTGGAAAAGAGCTTTCAAGTCATAAACGCTTGGGGTTTTGAATATAAAACAATGGCTTTTACTTGGGTTAAAATGAATAAAACAAATGACAGTTTCTTTAAGGGAGTTGGCAATTGGACCAAATCAAATGCAGAACTATGTTTGTTGTGCAGAAGAGGTAAAGTGTTGCCAAGAGCACACAAAGATGTTGCACAAGTTATTATGGAAACACGCCGAGAACACTCACGCAAGCCAGATAGAGTCAGAGATGATATAGTGCGTTTGGTGGGTGATAGGCCAAGATTAGAAATGTTTGCTAGAACAACTACACCAGGTTGGGATGTTTGGGGCAATGATACAAATAAATTTACAGGAGAAACACAATGATTATATTAGAACTATACGGTGTAGAATCCGGCTTTAGAACAGTAGATAAATATGAGTATGCTACGCTAGAAGAAGCAGAAGCACAAATTATGTTGGCTAGACTCAGTGATAGTTGGGTTGGACATAAGATATACAAAGACATCACTTGGAAACAATTCCAAGATATGCCACTTGCAGAACGCAATCAACTTCCTTGGACTGGTAAGTTTGACAAGCAAGCATATATAGATGCACAAGAAAATGAAAGCATAGGCCGTATTGTTGACAGTATGGTTAAGTTAGACAGAGACTTAGAAGCACAGGAGCAATTAGATGAACGGACAAAGAAAAAGTAAATTTAACAAATGGTGGGGTAAGAATCATCATTATCCATTGGCACATAGATGGTTAATCAAACATGCAAAAAGATGCATACACAACTATCATATTGCACCAGAACAGTTTGATCACGCTAAAAAGATATTCAAGCGTTATAATTTAAGTGAATACAAACGCATAAACAAAGGGGATGCAGCTTTCCTATGGAGACTGTGTCATCCCACTATGAATGAAAGGCGTGAAAGATTGCTTGCAAGTGCAGCATTCTTTGAAGCTCACGCAAACCATAAGTTGATGAGCAAATGAACCAAGATGAGTTTGATGCCACAATGAACAACATACGCATGATCCAGCGTTGTAATAAACGCTTGGATTATTGGCGTGGAATATATGAGGAGTTGGGTGTGCCTCTACGCTATGAAGAACCCACAGAAGAAGAAAAGCTAGAGTTTATTAAACTACAAGCAAAGAAATATGCGGCTAGCAAAAAACACAAACCAAAGGAGTAGAACATGAAAAAAGCAACATACATACAATTAACAATAGAAGAAGTAGAAGAATTAATGGGTAGAGCCCTAGCAAATTGGGATAGAGAACTATCAAACACTATTCAAACATGGGAAAAAGACACAGAGTTTACCAAAGTTGCAACAGCAGAAGGTTGGGAACCCAGCACTTGGTTGTTTAATGCACAAGGTGATACATTAGAAAACTATTCATATGTAATAGAAGACACAATAAAGGAAATCAGTAAAATTGATAAATAATAGCGTATACACAGGAGATTATTATGATTACAGTAACATATAAAGATGCACATGGAAACTGGAAAGCTGACGGCAGTGAACACTTGTTGTTAGATCAAGCCAAAGCACACGCAGCACAGTATCCAGAATACAAGGCTTGGAACGGAGATCTATTGTTAGCACACTTGTTTAATGCAGATGCTAAACCAGTAGAACACTTCCATAAAGTCAAAGCAGAAGCCCCTACACCAGTAGAGGAAGCAGAGCATGAAGAAATTGAACAGGAAGATGACATTCATGAAGAAGATGATGAATAAACTATTCCACGCACTAGAGCGTTGGTTTATGTTTGTAGGAAACAAGATTTACAAATTATTCAACTAAATACAGTTACCAAAAGAACCTTGTTGATTTAGTTACTTTGGATCTGTAGTAAGCAGACTGAAACCTCATATAGCCCCCTTATAGCTATATGGGGTTTTCTTTTGACCATTCTGCCCCAAATTCTTACAAAAAAGTATAAATACAATACCAACCAAACAGTGGGGGTTCTGTGAGGAGTGGTGAGCCCTGACTGTTTACATTCCTTGTTGCGTCAGGGCTTTTTCTGATGATTTATATTTTGATAAATAACATTGTAAAACAACAACAAGGAATCAAAGCATGCAACCAGAATTAGCAAAATTAATAAAGGCCCTAACAACCCTCTCTAATTTAGTAATCATATACCTGTTTATAACATGGTCATACGCTGGATTAGAATTCTTATTGAGGAGTATATTACAGTAATGTCAGCACAATATAACATAACAGTGAATCAGAACGCAGACTTCCGCAGAGCGTTTCAGATCAAAGAAGACAACGTAGTAGTAGACATTACTAACTACGTGTTTAGCGGAAGATTAAAAGCCAGTTTCAATGATAGCACATATGTAGACTTTACATGTGCTATTGAGAACGCAACATCAGGAACATTCAGCATTAACTTAACAGACACTGCAACAGCAGCTATGAGCCCAGGAACATGGGTATATGATGTAGTAATGTCTACAGATGCAGGTGTTAAAACAAGATTAATACAAGGTAACGCATTCCTTAAACAAGGAGTAACGCCATGACCGTATACACTACACTACCAACAGATGATAGTAATTTAGAAGTAGAGTTAACTGAAAACAGTGACCTAGTTACACTAAACATCAACCCTGCACAGGTAACAGGTTCAGGTGGTGCATTGGGAACTGTAACTAATGTAGCCACAGGCACAGGATTAACAGGTGGACCAATTACAACCTCTGGAACACTGGCCATTGATACAACCAGTGATATAACATTTAACAGTGTTACAGCAGACTTCTTTGGTGTTCAACACTTTACAGCCAAAGCCAGAGAAACTATTAGTGCAGGACAACCTGTTTATATTAGTGGACATAGTGGCAACACACCTGAAGTTATGGTAGCTGACTTTGATGACCCTGCAAAGATGCCAGCATTTGGTATTGCGTCAGCAGACATAGCCAACAACAACAATGGTAGTATCTCTACATATGGTGATCTTAAAAGTGTAGACACCACAGGTTCAACAGAAGGTGAAACTTGGGCTGTAGGTGATGAACTATTTGTAAACAATTCAAAACTAACTAACACACGCCCAACAGGTAGTGGTGAAGAAGTTCAGAAGATTGCAAAGATTATCCGTGTTCATGCACAGAATGGTCAATTGTTTCTTATGGGTGCAGGTAGATCAAATGATACACCAAACCTTGCACACTACAATGTATTCATAGGTAATGCAGGTGGAGTTGAAAAGCGTCAATTAACTTATACAGATATATTGGCTACACCAGACTTATCCAGTTACATTACAGCAGATTCAACAGACACACTTACTAATAAATCAGGTAACATTAGCCAATGGACAAATGATGCAGGCTATATAACAAGTGAAACTGATAACCAAACATTGAGCTTTGCCAATCCAAACCTCAGCATCTCAAACGGCAACTCAGTAGACCTAAGTGCATTAACGCCAACTTCATTGGCATGGAGTGCTATTACATCTACGCCAACTACACTAAGTGGATACGGAATAACAGATGCATTCAGTGGTGCATACGCTGATCTAACAGGCAAACCAACATTGTTTAGTGGAGCATATGCAGACCTAACTGGAAAGCCAACTATTCCTACACAGACAACAATTAACAACAATGCCAACAACAGAGTAATAACAGGTTCAGATACTGCTGATACACTGGAAGGTGAGAGTAACTTCACTTGGGATGGCAGCAACGGTTTAATGAGCGGCACCAGTGATGACTATGACACTCCAATACTACACCTAAAAACAGATACATCAGGCTATAACAAAACACAACTGTTGTGTGAAGATGACAATGGTAAAGTGTTTGCACAAGTAGGACAACTTAACACTGCTGGTAGTTTGTATCAATGGAACATTACACTAGACCCAGACAACACACACGGTAGAAGTGGTGTTACAACATATGCAGGTGATTACTTTGTGAGTTTTGAAAAGAACTACAGTGATCAAAGTGCAATAGCTATGACTCAAAACGTTTACGGTGCTAATGATGGATTTACTATCAAAGTGCGTGATGACTTCAATTCAGGTGGTGGTAACCAATATGGAAGCAAGCCTTTAGTAATTGATGCCAGTGAACTTATATTTAAAAATGACAACGGTGATGAATACGCATTCCCACAGAATGATGGAACCAATGGACAAGCTATTACAACAGATGGTGCAGGTAACTTAACCTTTACAACTGTATCAGGTGGCGGTGGTGGAACACTGGGTGGATTAAGTGATGTAGACATACAAAATGTTCAAAACAATGATCTGCTTATGTATAATTCAACAGCAAGTGAATGGCAGAACACTAACCTAGGACTTACAGTTACACCAACACTAACAGGTGATTCAACTATTAGTGAAGGTTCACCTTATACACTAACAGTTTCAAATCATGCTACATATGATGACCCTGCATACTTTGTAGAAGTTTACACAGGTTCAACTCTAGTAGTCACTAATGATAATGTTACAAACAACAATGATGGAACCTTTAGCTTCATAGCACCAGCCACAGGCTCACATGAAATTAGAGTAAGAGCACAAGACTTTGGTGACTTACAATCAGAACAAGCAACCAAGAGTTTGACAACTACAACATTTGGTGGCAACTTCCGTTATTGGAAGTTTGCAGTAGAAGGAAGCACAGATCATGCAATGATTGATGAGATTATCTTCTATGATACAGCAGGTCAAAGTGGAACAACATATCCAACAAGTTATATGACATCAAACAACACACCAACACCTTATGTAGCATCCACACCATACACTCAAAGTGGATATGATCCTTATGAATGTTTTGCAGGTAACACTGGTGCATTCTCAGGTTGGTGGAGTTTGGCTTTCCCTACTAATCAAAGAGATGGTGCATATTTAACATTTGACAACGGCAGTGATATAGATGCTAAGAGCTTTAGGTTCCATGTAAATGGACCAAGTTACTTTAAAACAACTCAAAGTATAGCTGTTTATGGAAGTGCCACAGGAGCATTCAGTGGTGAAGAAACACTGTTGGGAAGTGTTCAATACGCTAGTAACAACACAATGAATCTAGGATAAGGAGAACAGTATGAGCTTAAAAACAGAATGTCAAGCCGCTATATTTAATTATGTAGATGCTGACACACAAAGAAACGCCGCACTAACAGGTGAACACAAAGAATATGTAACACTGGTTATTGCTCTTATAAGAGGTGATTATCATAGACATGTTAAAGCAGGTCTAACTGAGTTTGTCTTAGATGATGACATTGCAGTAACACTAACTGAAGAGTGTCCTTGGTAATGGCTACCATTAAATTAAAAAGAGGTTCAGGTTCACCAGCAGGTAACTTGGAACAGTATGAGGTTGCAATGGATGTTGCAGCCAAAAACCTCTATACCTCCACAGACGGAAGTGATGCAGTTATACTAGCTGACAACACTCTTAACACACTGAGTTCTTTACCAGATGATACCATGACAGTAAGTGGATCAGCACAAGATTTAAATGATGCTGTAATCAATATTGTAACAGACAACAGTGGGTATGACAAAGCACATATTATGTGTGAAGATTCAAATGAAAAAGTCTTTTCAATAGTTGGTGAAAGCAATCCATTTCAAAACAGAGACAAGTTTATTGTTACACTTGATCCTGACAACAATAACTCACCAAATAATGTTACAACCTATGCTGGTGACTATGGCGTATACTATCTTAAAGAATATTCAGACATAGAAAACCCTGTTATAGAGATGAATGTGTTTGGTGCCAAAGATGGATTCAAACTAAGAGTATATGATGACTTCAATGGTGCATCACCAAACCCAGGTCCATTAGGTTATCCAGGTTATGGTTACAAACCAATGGAAGTTCACTGTGATAGTTTTGAAATTATGGCTAAAGATTCAGACACAACCACTGATAAGGTATTGGAAGTAAATAGCACTCAAGCAGAATTTCAAATACCAATTGGACATGCACAACTAAGCAGTGATCCAGCTAGCCCAAGTAACGGTTGGACATATTACAATACAACCACACACAAGCTAAGGCTATATGCCAATGGTGCGTGGGTTGACTTAAACTAAGTAAGGAGATCTACCATGATTGAAAATGCGGACAACACTGAGGACAAACAGGAAAAAGTCAAAGGAAGACCACCTATTAAAGTAGACAAAGCTGTATTACGCAACTTATGTGAAATACAATGCACTATCAAAGAAATAGCTTTTGTTTTGGGCGTTAGTGTAGATACATTAAATAGGAACTATAGGGATGTTATTGATGAAGGCAAAAGCCAAGGTAAGATAGCATTACGTAGAGCACAGTGGAGAAACGCTATGGAAAAGAACAATGTTACTATGCAGATATGGCTAGGTAAAAACGTTCTTAACCAAACAGATACTCCGTTAGATGAGGAAGCGGGAACAATACTACCGTGGACAGATTAAACTAAAAGGAAAGCTATTATGAGCAAATCAGAACACAAGTGGGCAGAAGTCACAGAACAAAATGCAAAAGATATTGTTGAAATTAAACATTCAATTGAAACAATAAAAGACAACCACTTGAGGCATCTGGAAGCTGATATGTGCAAACAAACAAAAGCAATAGAAAAGATTGACAATAGAATATGGTGGGTATTAGGCCTGCTTGTTGTGTCAACAGTAATAGGGATGATTAAAAATGGCGTATAAAAAGAAGAAAAAAGGTAAAAAGAAGTATTCTAAATAAAAGGGGAAGTATTATGAAAAAACATTTAAAAGACAAAAGAGTATGGGCAGTTGTGGCAATAGTTGCAATCAGCTATTGGCTCTGGACTACATTTAACACTGTAGCAGTAGTATAAATGAAAATAACCCCCAACAACCTAGATGCATGGAGGATAATCCCTAGGCTACTAATACTATTCTATATGGTTGTATTCTACAACTCAACACAATGGTTTATGGCGTTAGAAAATCCTAGCAATGCACAAGCTGGCTTTATATCAACTATAGTTGGTGCAGGTGCAGCTTGGTTTGGTTTATACGTAGGTTCAAAAAGCAACAAGGAGAAGTAATGAAAAGACATATTAATAGTGACCATTGGGATACCAAATTGGATCAACCAGATGGTAAAATAAAAACACAACGCTTGGAAACAATATTTGTAGAAGGCGGACAAGTTAAAAGAGAAACAGTAACAAGACATTTCTTTAGCAATGGAGAATATATGGATAGTGAAAGCTGTGAGATAATTTGTAATGCCACTAAGTGATGTTCAACAAACAGTAAGCAATGACGCCAATAGATTTAAAGTTGTTGTTGCAGGAAGACGTTGGGGAAAGAGTTGGTTATCAATGCATGAGATGGCCAAACATGCAAGGTTTCCCAACAGTAAGATCTTTTATGTTGCACCAACATACAAGATGTGTAAGCAAATCCTTTGGGATGATATCAAAGAGAAGTTTATACGGTGTAGGTGGGCAAAGAAGATTAATGAAAGTGATTTAACTATTAAGTTAGTAAATGGAAGTCAAATATTCTTACGTTCAGGTGATAACCCTGATAACTTGCGTGGTGTAAGCATGGACTACTTGGTAATGGATGAAGCAGCAATGATTAATCAAAAGATGTGGACTGAAGTATGTAGACCAGCACTGTCAGATAGACAAGGTGGTGCTATGTTTATTACTACACCACAAGGCAAAGGTAGTTGGATATATGAACTGTGGCAAGGTGCACCAAGTCAAGACAATTGGAGTGCGTTTCAATACACAACAATTGAAGGTGGTAATGTTCCTGAAGAAGAGATTGATGCTGCACGTAATGAATTAGGTGAGAAGGAATTCCGCCAAGAGTATGAAGCAAGTTTTGAAAGCTATGCAGGTGCTATCTATTACAATTGGAACAGTGCAGAACATATAAAGAAACAAGACATAGACTTCAAAAAGAATGAAATACTACACGTTGCAATGGACTTTAACGTTAGTCCACTAGTAGCTGCAATAGCCAGAGTTAATGGCAATGAAATAAGCGTTATAGATGAGATTAGTATGGAAGGTTCAAACACATATGAAATGGCAGAAGAATTGCTAAACAGATATCCGGACAATAGGTTATGGGTGTATCCAGATGCATCAGGACAAGCAAGAAAAACCAGTTCAAATACTTCAGACCATCACATACTACGCAACAGTGGATTTACATTAAAAGTTAAAAGTATTAATCCACCTGTTAAAGACAGGATTGCAAGTGTAAATGCAAGCCTTAAATCAGTAGACGGAAGTGTAAAACTACGTGTTGATCCCAAGTGTAAGAACTTGATCAAATGTATTAGTAGCCAAACATACAAGTTAGGCACACATATTCCAGACAAAGGTGGTAATTTAGACCACATGAATGATGCATTAGGTTATCTTGTGCATTGGATAAACCCTATCAGAACAAACAAACCAAAAGACGCACCCGTAGGTGCACAGTTATTTGGACATTATTAAAAGGATAAATAACTGATATAGAGTGACAATAACTGATCATTATTGAATGACTACCTTTATAAAGGAAATATAATTATGTTAACATTAGAACAACTAGAACAAACCCATCCAAGTTACAGTTCTGTAGCTGAACAGGCCAACTATCATTACAAATCATACGTGGGTGGTGAATTGTATAAAGGTGGTAGTTACTTAACACAATACATTGGTGAAAATCAAGCGCCTGGGGACCAGTATGGAAAACGCCTTAACAGCACTCCATTAGATAACCATGTGCAAACAACAGTAGACATTTACCGTAGCTTCTTGTTTAGAACACTACCTAAACGTGATATTGGACTGTTAATCAATAACCCATTGGTAGAACAATGGATGGAAGACACAGACCAAGAAGGTCAAAGCATGGACAGTTTCTTAAAAACAGCAAATGATTTGGCAATGGTGCATGGAAGCACTTGGATACTAGTAGACAAACCAAGTTACAAAGTAGAAACAGAAGCTGAAGCAATAGCATTGGGTATCCGTGCTTATGCGGCTATGTATACACCACAAAACGTTTTAGATTGGTATTATGAACGTGATATTGCAGGCAAAATGCAATTGGAATATATCAAAGTGAGAGAGAGTGAAAATGATCAACATGTAGTATTTACTTGTTGGCACA
>Ga0228674_1001141_pt1 | contig 16314 bp, 23 predicted proteins | sample 1D_rmetaG_FD_189054 | JGI IMG/M metagenome (GOLD analysis project Ga0228674, IMG submission 189054) | Seawater microbial communities from Monterey Bay, California, United States - 1D_r | ecosystem: Environmental > Aquatic > Marine > Coastal | place: USA: California | collected 2016-09-26
ACTTAAAGCACTCCAAGGCAATCTCTGATGCCGCTGATGATCTAGCTGTTCGTTCTAAGGCTAATGAGATGTTGGACAATCTAATAATAGCCGCTGGATGTATATTGTAATGGCTAAAAAATTCACAATGAAAAAACTACTATGGGACAAAATGGTAGTTAAGACAATACGTGGTATACTAAAATTATTTGGTCTTAAGAAGTAATGATAATAGTTCTAGGAGATAGTTCAGAATATCTATCTGAATATTCAAAAAAACTTGATGAAAATAGTTATCTAGTTGATATGAATAATTGGAACCAAGAACATACTGGTATTGTGTATACTAGTCTTGGTGACCTAGATAAATCTACGTTAGTTACTCTGACATTTTCCGCAGAGAAAGTTATATACTATCCTCCGGAACAATGGTCATTGGAAGATACTCAGAAAGAAACTGAAAAACTTTTATTTGAACTAATTCCTTATATAAAGATAGAAAACTCTGATCTAATAAAAGATTATTCACAAAATGCGTTTTTACCAGTGGAGTCACGAAAGACAGACAACCCCCAATTATGGTGTGCAGGCGATAGTTGGGTATATGGATCTGGACTTGACTCACCAGAAGAAAGATGGGTTAACTTACTGAGCCAAGAGAGTGGCTTAGAATTTAGTTTATTGTCACGTCCTGGTGCAAGTATACCGTGGGCATCTGATCAGATTTTAAGATCTGATATTAGAAAAAATGACATAGTAGTTTGGGGAATGACTGAGGTAAGTAGATTTCCGTGGTATTCTAAAAAAGCTACTACACACGTTAATATCTTTGCCTGGGAAAAACTGAAAGAAATGCACAAGCTAGTCACTTTAGACTATCTTGATTCTGATCATCATGCACTTAACGCCCTGAGATTAATTTTACAAGTTGAAAACTTTTGCGAGAAAATTGGGGCAAAACTAATACTTGTTAATTTCTGGGGTGATATAGAATTTCCCTTAGTAAGAAAATGCGAAGTATTAGATTTAAGACCCTCTAAATCTTCCTCTTATCCCGATGAAGCTAAAGATGGACTTCATCCTGGACCTAAGTCTAATCGTATATTTGCTCAAAAAATCTTTAATGTCTTGACTACATTGTAGTTTAGATTATATACTGTAAAGTATGAATCCGTATGAAACCCTAGGTATTAAACAAGGTGCTAGTGACCAAGAAGCCAAAAAGGCTTTTAAGAAACTAGCAATGAAACACCACCCTGACCGAGGTGGTGACGAGAAGAAGTTTCAGGAAGTTAAAGAAGCATACGAACGTATTACACAACCTGACAAGTTTAGTCATGAGAACCCATTCAAACGTACTCCAGGTGGATTTGATTACAGCAGTGGGGAAAATATGGAAGATATGTTTGATCAGTTCTTTAATTTTCATCGAGGTGATCCTAAGCAACCTCGTAGAACAACAGCAGTACAAATGAGCTTATGGATCACATTAGAAGATGTATATCGTGGCGGTGAAAGACTAGTAAGTGTACAAAGTGGGAAATCAGTAGAAACAGTTAAAATTGAAATACCTCGTGGCATTCAAGACGGTGGTGCTATACGTTACCCAAAACTTGCTCCAGGTGGACTAGATCTAAATATTAAATATAGAATAAAACCACATAAAAGTTTTAGACTTATTAATAGAGTAGATTTAGAAACTACAGTTGATGTAGACTTTTGGGATCTAATACTAGGTACACATGTACCAGTTAAACACATAGACGGGGGAGAGTTAATGGTCAAAGTACCAGCAAAAACAAAACCCAATGCTAGCCTAAAACTAAAAGCACAAGGTATTCAAAATAATAGACTACAGGGTGATCTTTATGTTAAACTTAATACAGTTTTACCGACAGACATACCCGACAGTATTATACAAGTATTAAAAGAAAAATTAGGTCGATAAATACGGCAAAATAATAAGCAAGGACAAAGATGCACAATAACCCAGAAATTGAAAAAATAGTAGACAACGCTGTAAAACTAGCAAAACAGTTACATCACAAATACGTAACTGTTGAACATCTAGCAACAGCATTGATCCATTATAAACCATTTAATGATTTATTAAAAGACTACGGCTGTAATGCAGGTGACTTAGAAAAAGATATGATGCTGTGGCTAAACAGTCTTGTTAGCATTGAAACTAAAAGTAAGGAAATACCTAAGAAGACTAACGGTCTAGAGCGTGTTTTCAATCGTGCTGGTACACAAGTTTTATTCTCAGGAAGAAAGACAGTTTCAACAATAGACCTATACCTAGCTATTATGAGTGAAACACACAGTCATGCACATTACTTCTTTTTAAAATACGGAATACAGAAAGTTGGCTTTGTGGAATATTGGGGACAGAATTATAAGAATACAGAAACTCCAAAAATGTCCAACAAAGAAGCAGATCAATTGCTTGAAGAACACTGTATTAACTTAACAAAACTAGCTAAAGAAGATAAAATTGAGCCGGTTGTCGGGCGATCAAAAGAACTAGAAGATATCATCCATGTACTAGCTAAAAAGTTTAAAGCCAATGTACTGTTGGTAGGCGACCCAGGCGTAGGTAAAACTGCTATTGCTGAAGGACTTGCTCTACAAATTAACAACAACAATGTACCTGAGTTCTTGCAAGATCACGATGTATACTCATTAGAAATGGGTTCACTGCTTGCTGGATCTAAGTATAGAGGTGAGTTTGAAGAAAAAGTTAAAGAGGTCATTGAAGCATTAGAAGCAAAAGAAAAATGCGTACTGTTTATTGACGAAGCACATCAGATGAAAGGTGCAGGATCAGGTGGACAAAGTTCAGTAGACTTTTCCAATATGATCAAACCAGCTATATCAAGAGGTATGTTAAAAGTAGTTGCTTCAACTACCTGGGAAGACTACTACGAGTCATTTGAAAAAGAACGTGCATTAATGAGACGTTTCTATCGTGTGACCATTGAAGAGCCAGACATAGATTCAACTAAAAAAATCTTACGTGGCGTGAGTAACAGGCTTGAGACATTCCATGATGTTAAGGTTACTCAGGATGCTATTGAAACAGCAGTTAAAATGAGTGATAGGTATATACACGATCGTAAGAATCCAGACAAGTCAATAGACCTTATTGATGCGGCCTGTGCTAAAGCAAGAGCAAATAACTCTTCAGGAGCATCGATTGATAAGAGTAGAATATTAGAGCAAGTTGCTAAGATTGCTAAAATACCTTTAGATAGACTTAAGAATGAACAAAATAAGCAGGTCAAGAATTTAGACTTTAATGTTAAAAACAAACTGTTTGGACAAGAGTCAGTGGTTGATCAGGTGTTAGACAAGCTATATGTTTCATTTGCAGGTATTAACTCTGATACAAAACCAATGGCAAGTTTCTTATTCTTAGGTCCAACAGGTACAGGTAAAACAGAACTTGCAAGACTGTTAGGCAGTAACTTGGATATGCCATTACTAAAATATGACATGAGTGAATTCCAAGAACGTCACAGTTTATCAAGTTTAATTGGTGCGCCTCCGGGTTATGTAGGTTTTGAAGATGGCAACGTGGGCGGAGGTAAACTTATCTCAGACTTAACTAAGAATCCATATTCAATCATATTGTTTGACGAGATTGAAAAAGCACATCCAGACATTTCAAATGTATTACTACAGATGTTAGATGAAGGACGTGTTACCGGACAAAACGGAAAAGAAGTTAAAATTAAGAACTGTATTATTATACTGACATCAAATTTAGGATCACAAGCAAGTGACTCACTTAAAGTAGGTTTTGGTGATCAGGTAAAATCAGGTGAGGATGACAAAGCAGTTAAAGAATTCTTTAAACCAGAGCTACGTAATCGTATTGATATGATATGTAAGTTTGATAAACTTAATACATTGGCTGTTAAGAAAATTGTTGTTAAGTTCTTAAGCGAGCTTAACGAGTCAACTAAAGAAAAAGCAATTACTTTAAGATTTGATGAATCATTGATTGATCATGTTGCTGATACTGGCTATGATGATAAGATGGGTGCTAGACCACTACAACGTAAGATTGATGAGTTGGTTAAAGTTCCTCTAAGTAAAAAAATATTATTTGACAACCTAGAAGGTAAAGCATTGACTATTAGTTGGAAAGATGGACTAGTGATAGAAGGTGCAACACCTCAATTACCACTAAGCAACGAGCAAGGTGCTGTAGACGGAGAAGGTTACATTGTCCTGGACCAGTTTAAGCCAAAGAGTTAAGACTAGCGATAAGTTATTTTATAACCAATATCACTACTGCTTTAAGGTCTCAATGCCTCATTGCATAGCTCTTAGCGGACAGTTAACTCATGCTCGTGTTGATGATATACTTGATCTACGAGAAAGCCTATGGCATCGTAGTCGTAATGTTAATTTTGGCGGTAGCTGGCGTACAGCAAAAAATAAAATAACTACAGTTGTACGTGAACAACTGCACAATGCTTGTGATTACTTTTCATCATATGGAACTGATATCAAGTTAAACGTGCAACAAGATCATGCTTATGTATATACTAACCAGTATGGTATGAGAGATGACCTTGTTAATCTCGGATTCATTATTGATCAAATTACTACAATCAAAATTAATAGACCTGCAGATACAGTGAAGTCAACAGACAAAGATAGTATACTACGTTGTTACTTTAAACAAGCAGATTTAAGTGAACAAGAATATGCAAACTTTACTCATTTTTTAGAAAACAACAAAGATCAGATTCGACCTAGTCGTGCTGTGACATTTTTTATGAATCGTGGAGATACATTGCTAAGGAACTATTTCTTTATTGACTTTAAAAATGAAAGTTTAGTCAGTGCATTAGAGCTAATGACACCTAACCTTGTTCGTAAAATTGTACCTATTGTTAAATAGTGATAAATAATTGTATGGCAAAAATCAATTCAACAAATCTAGTGATTACATTAAGCAAACTGGTCAAGGACACTGATCCTACAGAACCAGTACTAAACGACGAAACCAAACTACAGTTAGAGCAAGTTGTAACTGAATTAGCTGGTGCAGGCGTTTTAATAGAAATACAAGAGGCTTAAATGAAAACAACTAGTCAACAATTATTATCGGCAACTGATCATGGGCTTGCCGCAGGCAACTACGATGGTACTACTGGTGACTTCAATGGCGATGCTGTTAAGGCCGCTGGATATTATTCAACACATGGTACACTACAAAGTGTAGCATTTTTCACAGAAGACTTCTTAGGTACTATTGAAATTCAAGCAACTGTTGATTCTGAATCAGCTTCAGCAGAGTGGTTTACAGTACATACATTTGAAGGTGATGGATCTAGTGCTAATGATAGTTCAGCACAATATTGGAATGAAGTACAAAACATCACAGGTAGATTTACATGGGTCCGTGTTAAAGTTTCAGACTTTACACAGGGCGTTATCAACAAAGTCATAGTTAGTTATTAATAATAATGGAAAAAGTTAAGTTTTCAATCACACTAGGCAGTGATTATCAAACCGTGCCTCCTCGAGCAAGAGTTACTATTGCTGATAAAAAAATATTTGAAGGTCCAGTAAGTGCTGACATTTTAATTATTGATCCAGCAGAATTAGACAACGACAGTGACTTCCAGTTACGTATTGAGTTAATAGATAAGATACCAGAACATACAGTATTAGATGAGCAAGGCAATATAGTAAAGGATAGTGTACTCACAATTAAAAAAATTATCATTGAGGACATTGAAATTCAATCAAACTTATCATTAGATCAAGAAAAGTTCTATTATGAACATTCCGGTGGGAAACATCAACTCTACGACAGTCTAGGTGTTAACGGAACTGCTGTTATTAATTTCTCTACTCCATTCTATATATGGCTTTTAGAGACTATTTGATAAATACTTGACTATGAACAAACTCGTAATATATCCAGGTAGATTTCATCCTTTTCACAAAGGACATTATGCTAGTTATCAGTTTCTTGTAAGAGAATTTGGTGCTGATGCAGTTTATATTGCATCAACTAACAGCCAGGCTCCATTGACATCACCATTTAGTTTTGAAGAAAAGAAACAAATGATGCAGTTATTAGGAGTACCTGAAGATAAAATTGTTCAAGTTAAAAATCCATATCGCTCAGAAGAAATCACAGGCCGTGTAAGCAATCCTGAAGATATGGTACTAATTTATGCACTATCTGAAAAAGACATAGGACGTTTTAGTTTTACTAAGAAAGATGGTAGTAAAGGGTACATGCAACCTTTACCTAAGGACGATGCACAGGTACAGGACATGACTAAACATGCGTATGTTGCTCTTACACCTACTGTAACTTTTAAAGTACAAGGCAAAGATGCTAACTCAGCAAGTCAAATTCGTTCAGCTTATGTTAAAGCCGAAGAAGCAGACCGTAAAAAAATACTGCAGGACTTATATGGTACTGTAGATAAAAACGTTAAAGCAATATTTGATAAGAAAATGGCTGTAGTAGAACAACTAAGTTCAATGATGACTACACTTAAAGAAAGCCGTGACCCAATGGACAGCAACATGCGTAAAGTTGAACTTGCTTTAGAGATGGAGCGTCAACTACGTCAGATTGAAGAAGCAGATATGGAAGGTCACTATCAAGCAGATGGACGCATTATACCAGCAGGCGGACAAGGATCTTGGTCACCAGATGGATTAAAAGATAATATTGTAATGAACTTTTCTAAGTTTGTTGAAATGTTTAAAACTGCTAACTATAGCGAAATCTACTACGAACTATACAAAAATAAAGCATTTCAGAGTAAACTTGAAGCACTAACACTAGCTCAAGATAAAAAACTTCCTAAACAAAAATAATTTACCATACCTTTTGCATTTGAATTAAATACTGTTATAATAAACATATACAACAGTAAGGAACAATTCGATGCAGATTCAACTAGACTTAGAACGACTTAGACAACACAAAGTTCATTTTTGTATACCATGTTATGGTGGACAAATTTCAGAGCAGACCTTTCAGGGAATTGTTAAGTGGGCTAATCAAGCTAAAGAGCTAGGCATTGACTGGACTGTAGAAACACTAGTAAACGAAAGTTTAATTAGTCGTGGACGTAACACACTAACCGCTAAATTCCTTACTAACAAAGATACAACACATTTATTCTTTATTGATGCTGACATCGGCTTTGATCCCTGGCATGTACTCACAGTGCTTAATCACGATCAGGATGTTGTATGTGGCCTATATCCAATGAAGTCACTACCACTTAAATGGGTAGTTAACGGAGTTGAAGGTGCAGAAAAACGTGACGACTTCTTAGTTGAAGTTTCGAAGTCAGGCACAGGCTTTATGTGTATTAAACAACATGTGTTTGATCAAGTTAAAAAGCATCCAGCAGTTAAACCTTTTAATAATGACATTGGTCTACCTACAGAGCTTGACGAGCATATGTACACATTCTTTGATACTGCTGTCCGTGAAAATCGATACTACTCCGAAGACTGGACATTCTGTGAGAACTGGCGTGACATAGGCGGAAAGGTTTTTGTTGACAGTCGTGTGCTATTAAAACACACAGGGCACTTTAACTTCTGTCACGAAAATGACGATCAGCTTCGAAAAGATTACGCTGTTGTACAAAGTTCAGTTAACTTAGTTCCAGACCAACCTGAAGCTACTATCGAAATACCCGAGCCCAAAGAGAAAATCGAAACCATAGCATCCAGCAAAAAGAAACCAAAGAAAAAGTAAAAGCGATAAATACATACTATATAAAATATGGTATGAACTATGCTTTTAAATGAGATTTTCGATGATTCTCTTGATGAATGGGGAGTAATCACAAAACAGAATACTACAGCTGATGTGAAACCTGGCGAAGTACAACGTCAAGCTAAGAAGCTCGGCATGACCATAGATAAAAAAGGTCGCCCGCCACTAGCACATAAAACAGCCGCTAGGAACACTTCACCTAATAAAGCATACAATCTTGGCCTCACTGAGGACAGAGCCAGTGATCTTATGGCCTATGCTGACAAAATAGGTCCAAAAGACATGGACTATAAAACATTTGTTCGTGCCGCAAAGATAGCCAAAACAGGCAAAAAAATACACATGGATAACTTTCTAAACTCAATAGATACAGACCCTAGAGATAAAATTGTTAGCGTACTAGGTGAATTAACATGAGAGCTAATGAGTTTGCAGGACAGGCCACAGACAACACCAAAATATATCTGGACATGGATGGAGTACTGGCTAACTTCTTTGCTGAGTATGCCAAACTAGCAAATGTAGAAACTTATAGAGATATACCAGCGGCCAAAGTAGATCCTACATTGGATAAAATGATAGGCACAGACTTCTTTGCAAGACTGCCTATGTTTCCAACTGCACCACAGTTGATACAATTAGTGTTGCAGTATGTACCACATTATTACATTAACTCATCACCATTGCGTGGCGATCATGCCAACTCTGAAGTACACAAAAGAGTATGGATCAAAAAACATTTGAATCCACAACCCAAAGACATTGTGATCACAGGACGCAAAGAGTCTTGGGCAGTGAACAAAGCAGATGGATCACCCAACATATTAATTGATGACAGAGGTAAAAATATTCAGAAATGGGTAGAACGTGGTGGCTTAGGTATAAAATATCAGGCAGATGAGAATTCTTTAGACTCAGTCAAACAAGTATTGGATACTTTTTACAAATGAGATTTTATGAAATAATTAGAGAAGGTGAGGACGATGCTGGATGGTTTCGAGGCATTAGTCGACAAGAAGCTGATAACATTAGAAAAGGTGGATTACCTAAGCCTAGTGCTGTTCCAATACCAATGGACAATGAAGTAATGGATCACTTAGGTATTGATGATGAAGAAGCATGGGAACTACAGAAAGAGCTTGAAGGACAAGACGTTATTAATGTTACCAGTGATCAACAAAACGCAGAAGGCTATGGCGATGAAGTACTATGGTTTGAACGTCATCTAGTAGATTTAGATTTTAAACCCTATGGTGTTATAAGCCTAAGTATGTTAGAAGGGAACCCAGGTAGTTGGGGACTAGTTACACCTTGGGATGAACAAGTAAACGAAGATGAATTCAACAAGTGCTACGACTATGCTGAACAATTATATACTCGTGCTAAACAAAAAGGACTAGATGTTGAACTGGTACAGGTAGCAGGTTATCAAGGTGATGACAGTAAAGCAGATGAGCGTTGGAAAGAAATACCTAAAAAATATTGGAAACACTATGTAGTTAAGATGGGAACAACTGTGCTGGATCCAAGTGCTAGTCAATTCGATCCTAATGCGGAAACTAAGTATCCTGAAAGAACATTGAACAAAATGTGGGACGAGCAGTATGTTATTAAAGAAATGTCATATCGAGATGCCACTAAGCTACTTAAAAAGCATCACTATCACTTAGATAGACAACAAGGTAGACACGAAGTATGGAAAGATGAGGAAGGACATTCATTTGCTTTACCTCATAAACATCACGGCAAAGATTTGTCAAAAGGCATAATGCACGCCCTTAAGAAAGAAGTAACACATGAGAACTTTGCAGATGGCAAGGTAAAAGGTAAAAGTCGTCCAGGTAGAGTAAAAAAGGCAGGCGCTAGTTGTAAAGGTTCAGTAACAGATTTAAGAGCAAAAGCAAAAAAAGCATCCGGTGAGAAAGCAAAAATGTATCACTGGTGTGCTAACATGAAGGCAGGTAAAAAAGGATAAAGATATATGAAAGCTAACGAAATCATAGTAGAAAAGCAAGATTCTTTAATGGGAGTTAAAGATCCTGTAATAACAGTTTATAATGCCAAGGGTAAGTACCTTGACAGACTTAACATGAGTGTTGCGGCTAAGAAATATAAGTTTGATATGAAAGCTATCAGACCACAGTTTCATAACCAAGATAAGGTCACGCATGGTGAATATACATTGATGGCACCAATGGCAGGACAACCAGTTTAAGGAGGCTCAATGAGTTTACTAAATGTCAACGCAAAAAACAATAATAATAGCGGCGTGTATTTTAGGTCTTTGTCATATAGCAAATGGCTATCTGATAGATTATGATACAATATTAAAATGTACAAAACCAGGTACTATATGTACCTTACATGTAGAGCCAAATAGGTAGAGATGATATGACAAGAATGGATAAATTTTGGATTATGTTCTTGGTTGTTATGTTAGTATCATTTTTTCTTATTGGTTGCAGTAAAGTTCCAACAAAGAAAAATGAAGTTACAACACATGCAGTACCAGAGGAAGATCCTATTTTGGAACTATTGATTGAGTTAGGAGAAGTAGAAACGCAATAATTTTTTAACCCGGAACTGAAAAGGAGCGAAGGATGATTTGGGTAAATTTTGTAGTAGAGCAAGCGGGTAGTGCCTTTAGAGTTAAAGGTAGTCACCCTAAAGAAGTATGGCAAACAGAAAATGGCACTGAGCTTGCAACACCGTTGTATAAGCCTGGTGATTGTTTTAAAGTAGATGAAAAAGGATGGCTAATTAAAATTGAGGGCGATTGAGTTTATAATTGAAAGTTATCTGAATACTGATGTGCTGAAGTATGTTAAACAACAACATCACGATTGGTCAGATCATTTAGATCACGCAGTAACTGATCATCCAGATTGGGACCTGGACCGTGTGCCTATGTCAATGGTTAAAGTAAAAGATTATGAAGATGATGAAACATCAGATCCTTATAACCGTATTCAAGACTTTGATGATGACACAATTGACCGTATCAGTAAAGAAGAAATAATGGCAAGACCTATTGTAATTGACCATAATGGTGTTATAATAGATGGGAACCACCGTGCTTTTAAAGCAAAACAGTTAGGTATGCAACGAATACCAGCATACTATCCTGTTAAGGAGTAACATATGAAACTATTACTAATAGCATTAATGTTGTTTACAAGTCAGGTGTTTGCATATGATGACAAACATTTTAATCCTGATCTATGGCCCTATATACAAGAAAGAATGTTTGGTGTTAGAACAGCAGTTGAACTAGATAATAATGATGAGTTAACAATATCGGGTCCTAAAAGAGCGGCCAGTGGTGCTCAGGTACCTATAACTATTACTGTTAACACTGATCGTTTTGTTAAACTTTACTTGGTTATTGATGCCAATCCTATACAGCATGCGGCAACATTTAAGCTAACAGATCGTTCACAGAACACTGAAATATCAACACGTATTAGAATGGAAACAGATAGTTATGTTCGTGTTGTTGGCGAAACAGCTATGGGTGAATTGTTTACATATAAGACTGGTATTAGAGCTAGTGGTGGTTGTTCGGGCTACATGGATGTACATGATCCAGCACTGACAAACGATCTAGGTAAGATACTATTTAAGGACAAGAAAGGTTACAAGACAACTAGAATTAAGCATCCTATGTTTACTGGTTTACAAAAGGATTTAGAGTCAGGTGGTTATATACCAGAATGGATTATTAAAACTATTACTTGGGTTGACAAAGACGACTATATTATTATGCAAGCAGATACTAAGATATCTATATCACAGGATCCATATATAAAATTTAAATATGATGGCGAAGTGCATATTATAGCTGAAGATACAAAAGGGAATATATTTAAAAAATGAAAGCAAGTGACTTTATCTCAGAGACTACACTAAAAGGCAAAGTTGTTGGTGACGGTATTGCTGTCAGTGCTTATGTTGATGGTAAACTGGCAGGCACTTATGAATACAAAGACAGTCATCACTTAGCAGATGTTAAAGCAGAATATCAGCAACAGGGCATTGGTAGTTTATTGTTGTTAAAGTTATTAGACATAGCATCAGACAACGGCATAGCAGTATATAGAGATGAAAGTGAAACCAGTGCTTACCAGGCACTGGTAGACTCATTGGAACACAAACAATATATTATTGTTGACGATGAGGAAGATGAATTAATGATCAGCAACGTAGGCTACGAGTGGCTTAAGAAACAGGAACAACAATGAAAGCAAAACAATTTATAATAGAATACGATAGAACCAAGACAGCACAGGCCTATACTGCTAAGTTAGTAAATCAAGCATTGGCTGATCCTACTGTTCCTGGTGCTGTTAGGCAAAACATCAACAATACGCTAACTCCTTTAGAAGGTGCTGAACTAATTCTAAAGAATCAAATTGAAGTGGGCGATCCTACTAAACAGAAAAAGTATACACAGACACTTGCTCGTATGTATGCCAATGGTTTAATCAAATGGGAAGACATAGGTAGTACAATGCGTGACTATTTGGGCAAGTTTCACAAACTAAATCTTAAAAAGATGATTCCAGCACCACGCAACGATTTTAATCGCTATAGTGATCTAGCTGACTTCTATAGTGTAGTTGACGAATATCCAGACCCAGATGTGTCAGATCCCAAGTCAAAAGGTGATGCCAAAGAAGTCTACAAGGATGCTAATGTTCGTGTTATAAGACCTGATGACGAGAATGCCGCTTGTTACTATGGACAAGGTACACGCTGGTGTACTGCCGCAAAAAGCAATAACATGTTTACTCGTTATCAGAATGACGGTGATATGTATATCTTACTTCCTACCAAAGCCACCCACGAAGGTGAGAAATATCAAGTACATCCTGCGTCAGGGCAGTACATGGACGAACAAGATCGTGACGTAGAAGCAGACGATTTAATACAACGCTTTGGTGACGACTTTAGAGAGTGGTGGTTAACTGTAGATCCAGACCTAGGCGGACGTATAATATTTTTCCCTAATGAAGATGAACTTAGAAAAGCCTGCGAAGAAATTAAACAGATGAGCTTAGAATTCTTAGATGAAGTTATGATGGATTGGGAAATGAGCGATGAAGGGTATTATGAGTATCTTCGAGACGAGGGCTATGTTGATGAAGAAGGTGATTATAAAGATGATTATCCTTCATACACAGAATACAATGATTCTGCTAGTGCGTATTATAGCAATGTTTACGGTGCCCTTGATATAACTGTAGATGAAGTGCGTGAACTAGCTAGACAAATTGAAGAAGATGACGGACGTAATCAATACATAGGCGATTTAGAAAATGTGTTTAGTATTAGTGTAGAAAACGCAATAGATAGACAAGATGGATTACCAACTACAATATACAGACAGATACAGGTAACACTCAAAGACGGTAAAATAACTGTAGAGTACGTTCCGCCACCTAAAGAAAATTAATTATACACTGTAAGTAACGTATAAGTAGTTACATGGCCAAGCGTTATTTCCCTATAAAAACAGAAACTTCTTGTCAGTTAAAATGGAACTGGAGTACTCTATATCTTAATGGTGGTGATACTGCAAGCTGTCATAGAACCACATTTACTAAACTAACACCAGAAAACTTCAATAACTTTCATAACCTTCCTGAAAAGATTGCTGATAGAGAAGCAATGCTTGACGGAAAGTGGCCTAGTCCTAATTGTTCCTACTGCAAAGACATAGAAGACCAAAATGGTGTAAGTGATCGTATTAGACAGTTCAGTGTTCCTGATTTAGTGCCACCTGAGTTAGAACAAGATCCTAATGCCACAACGGTTACTCCTCAGATACTAGAAGTTTATTTTAATAACTTCTGTAACCTAGGATGCTTATACTGTAGTCCTTATCTAAGTTCAACCATTGAGAAAGAAAATAAAAAGCATGGAGAATTTAAACAGGAAGGCATACATTTATACCAAACAACTACTATAGAAAGAAAAGCTAAAAACTTTATACCGTTGTTTTGGGAATGGTTCCCTGAAGGATTTCCTAAACTTAAACGATTACAGATAGCTGGCGGAGAGCCATTACTGCAGAAAGAGTCTGATAAACTATTAGACATGATTGAACAATACCCAAACAAACAATGCGAAGTCAGTGTTATAACTAACTTAATGCTACCAGAAAAAAGACTTGAAGACTATATTAATAAAGTTAAAAAGCTGATCGCTAGCAGGAAAATAAAACGATTTGATATTACTTGTAGCATAGACTGTTGGGGACCTGAAGGGCAATATGTCAGACACGGATTAGATCTAGACCGTTGGCAACGCAACTTTGAAAGATTACTTAAAGAACCTTGGCTGACGATAAACATAAATCAAACAGTCAGTGTACTTACAGTTAAAACGATGCCTGCACTGCTTAAAAAACTCAAAGAGTGGAGGAAACAACACGCTGTCGGACAATGGTTCAGTGAAGTTAGTCCAGGTCCTGAATATATGAAACTAAAGATGTTTGGAAACCAGGGAGAGTTTGACCAGGCTATTAAAGAAATAGCAGAGTTGTTACCTCAAGAAACTGAACAAGACAAGCTGTCGTTTGACTATATGAAAGATATATTTGCTAGTGCAATGACACATGAGTTAGATCAGAAACAGATTAATAATTTAATTGTATATCTAAACGAAAAAGACCGTAGACGTAATACTAACTGGAGACTGCTGTTTCCATGGTTAGAAAAATACGAAAAAGCTAAATACTAGTAGTTAATACAAACTATAGGAATTAGTATTATGGCCAAAAAAGATGCAGGTAAGCAACTAGCACCTGGTTCAATATGGGATAGATTCGACACAGATGGTGACGGCACTATTACTGATGAGGAAATTGCTCGCGGTAAAGAAATGCTTGAACTAGAGCTTAGAGAAGAAAAATCCGATGCACAACGTAAAATGGCTTGGATAGCAATGATATCTATGTGCGTTTACGCTTTACTCCCACTAATGCCTTTTGTACCAGAAACAAGACTATCAACATTGGCAAGCCTAAGTGATATGTTATTCTTATCACAAGCGTCAATTATTGGTATGTTCTTTGGTGCAACAGCATACATGAGCAAGAAATAAAAACACGCTTAGGACCGTGTAAGGTCTGACCCTACCTTAAATTACTTCGGAACTAATTTGAACAGGGTCACCCCACCTCTTAAACTTCTATATACCAAATTGTTAACAATGATAAATACTAACAATGGAACAAGAAATTAATGTTACGGCTCAAGTTCACTGTGAAGGATCACAGGGTGATAGTTATAGACTATACCTAGGTAAAGATCTATTAACAGAGAGAACATGGCGATGGGCACCTGATCAGATATACTTGATCGAGACAGCACCAGTTAAACTGGCGCCAGGGCAGTACGATTTACGAATTGAAAGAGTAGAACCTGCTAATAGTACGTTTACCTTAACTAACTTAACAGCAGAAGGTGCAACAGTTGACAATCACAGGATTATAGTAGAATGAAAGCTAACGAAATTGTAAAAGAAGAACACTTAGACCATGAAGTTAGAATGGCCAAAGCAGAGTTAATGACATTGGCACAAGACTCCATGCAGTTACTTAAACTGCTAAATCAGTTTGCCGACGAAGAGAAAGGCATTCCAGGATGGGTAGCTAGTAAAATTACTAAAGCACAAGACTATATCAATTCTGTACACAGATCACTAACACATGATGCATTAGACGGTGAAATACACGAAGAGGCTACCGCCGGTGCAACGGCCGCAGGTAACATTGCAAGTGTTGCTAATCCACATGTAACTAATCCTTATCGCAAAGGCAGTAAGAAACATAAAAAACCTGTCTCTGTAAGTGCATTGGACGCCAAGAACGTAAGTATATTTGGCGGACCATTAAAGAGACCTTAGGATAAATAATTAAAAGAGAAAATTTATGTTTATTACCGACTTATTCACGCAACCAGTTAAAGAATCAGCATACGGCCAACAAGCCGGAGTTGATGTATTCAAACAGCTTATACAGGCTTTCAAAGACAAAAAACAAATTGATCTTAAAGTAGGTCCTGAACAGTTTCCAGTACGTTATGACGAAGCAAGATACTTGTTATCAATATGGAAAGCGTCTGAGAATAAGGGCAAAACTGCTGAGTTGTTTGGTAATGTTAACTGGATCCAATCACAGCTAGAACAACGTGACTACAAAATGAGTCCAGATCGTTTAAATGATCTTGATCAAGAACGTGCAAAAGAAATTGACAAAGAAAAAGTATTAAACTTAGAAGATAAATGTCCTGTTACAGGCGAAGATGAATGTCACTGCAATGATGACAAAGAAATGAACGAAGCTGAGTTTGAAATAACATATAAAGATCCACAGTTCACTGGTACTAGAACACATACAATTAAATCAGTAAATGCTAAAAAGGCACAAGAAAAGTTTTTAAGTTTTGGTAATCCATATAAAGTTTTAGATGTTAAGAAAAAAGAAAAAGTAGACGAAGCTGACAGGCCTTTACCACAAGACTTTATACCAGAACCTGTAGTAACAC
>Ga0228674_1001143_pt1 | contig 16294 bp, 21 predicted proteins | sample 1D_rmetaG_FD_189054 | JGI IMG/M metagenome (GOLD analysis project Ga0228674, IMG submission 189054) | Seawater microbial communities from Monterey Bay, California, United States - 1D_r | ecosystem: Environmental > Aquatic > Marine > Coastal | place: USA: California | collected 2016-09-26
CAGATCATGAATATGAGAGTGTTAACCACTGTACAGATATGGTGTTATGTATACGTGTAGGATCACAGTATGTTACAATATATTACAATATTATCACGTTATGTTACCGATGTACGATTAGGGGTTGACATGGGGGGTATAGTGTGTAAAACTATGTATATAGTATATTCCGGGTAGGGTCACTATAAGTGATACACGTACAGTATACATGTACTATGAATATATACTTACTAATATATTAACATATAAGTGTATACGTACAGTGATATATGATAGCATAAAGTAACTACGTACATATAAATCGCCTTCTTAGGCGAGGACTTTGTATAATTAAGTATTGACAATGGCGAAGAAATCAGTAAAACTATATACAGACGATGTTCTTAAACAATTCTATAAGCATTTGCTTGATGGTAATTTAAAGAACTTACATATCCCTCACAGTGATGTATTCTATGTAAGAACTGCAGTGGAAGCCCACTATGGTCGTAAGTTTACTTTAGAACACGTAGAGTGGGCAATGAAAAAAGAAGGTTGGACAGATGGCAGTTCCTGAGCGAGTTAAGACTAAAATGAAAGAGGAAGGACTCAAGGGTGTAAACAAACCTAAGAGGACACCTAGTCACCCTAAGAAGTCTCACTGTGTGATGGCTAAAGAGGGGGACACGTATAAGTTTATTCGTTTTGGTCAACAGGGTGTCAGTGGTGCAGGTAAGAATCCTAAGACTGCTAAAGACAAAGCTCGTAAGAAGAGTTACTATGCTAGACATAATGCTCAAGGTAAACCGACTAGTAAGCTAAGTGCTAAGTACTGGTCACACAAAGTTAAATGGTAATAGGAAAAATATAATGGGACTTAATGTAGCTCGTAGATTAGGCGGTAAACTTGTAACCCAAGTACCGAAAGACAAGACTGCAGAAGCAGAGAAAGCTAGAAAACTTGCTGCTCAAAAACTTAAAGATCGTAAGCAAAGAGCAGAAGCAGCAGCAGCAGAAAATAAAGGTAGTATAAATAAAAATCAAACTGTATCTCAAGCTGATAAAGATTATGCAAACGCCAAAGCAAAAATAGAAGATATGAAAAACCGTATGGAAGCTATGGATAGTGGGCCTCGTAAAAAGGCATATAAGCTTGTTTATAAAAATGCCCTAGCAAAGTTTAAGAAAAAATATGCAGCTGAAAAATATTCTATGATACGTAAACAACAACAATCTGCTCGTGATAATAAAATGAAAGGGAACGTCACACTTCCTCAAGCACCTTTTGATTTATACAAGGGCGGTATGGCTAAGAAGAAGAAGAATAAGAAACCTTCGTATAATAAAGGTGGCTACGTAAACTGTGGTGCATCTAATCCGGGAACACAAGGAAAGTAAGTAATATGAAGATGGGTAAATTTAAAACGTGTAAGGGCTGTACTACACCAGCTAATTGTTCTGCCACAGGTAAGTGTCAAGACGCAGGTAAGTAATGGCTAATCTAAACAACGCTAAGTTTCACACACAAGGTTATCTTGTATCCGCTACTGCTGCAGATGCAAGTGCTACTGTGTTGTACACATGCCCTAATAACTTTAGTGCTATAGTACGATACCTACATTTGAGTAATAATAGTAACTCAACTAAAAAGGTATACGTACAATTCTATCACAAAGAAGATAATGCGTATCATTATATAGCTAATGGGTTAAGTATGGCAGGTAACTCTGTAGATAACTTAGTTAATGGTGGTTACTTTAACTTACACGCTGGTGATAAGCTAGTAGCATATGGTGAGACTACTAACACAATTAATGTAATGGTTTCACTAGAAGAATACTATGACCCTGCTAGGAATGCATAACGGGGTTGCATTATTATCTATAGTATGGTATAACTAACTATGGTATAACTATCTCTGTAAGGTAAACAAGCCTTACTAACATAACGGAGATAGTTAAAATGTTTAAAAGATTATTTAAAAGTATTGAACGAAGCAGACAAGCAAGTGCCGATGTATGGTTACTAAATAACATGTCTGACAGAGATTTAAGAGATATAGGTATTACTCGTGGCGAAATCGAAAACAAAGTCAAAAGTAAATGAGGCAGGAAATTATACTAAGCCTACTATGCGGAAGCGTTTGTTTGAGCGCATTAAGCGGGGAACTAAGGGGGGCAAGGCCGGGCAATGGTCTGCACGTAAAGCACAACTCCTCGCATCGGAATATAAAAAAGCAGGTGGGGGCTATAAGTGATGGCCCTTTCCAAATCTCAAAAGAGTTTAAATAAGTGGACTCGTCAAAAGTGGGGGACTAAAAGTGGAAAACCTTCGACTCAAGGTACTAAAGCTACTGGGGAACGTTACTTACCAGCTGCTGCGCTTAAAGCAATGTCTAGTTCGCAGTATGCAGCTACTACTGCAAAAAAGCGTAAAGATACTAAAGCTGGTAAACAGTTTTCTCAACAGCCTAAAGGCGCTGCTAAAACGTCTAAGAAATATAGGAAAGTCTAAGAATGACTAGCTTTGAAGATGCAGATGTTAATGGTAGTGGTTCTATAGATAAGTCCGAATGGGACGCTTTAGAATTAGAAGATCGTAAACGTAGACTCGATGATGAAGACGCTCAACGTGATGCTCAAAGACGCATGGCGTGGTTCTGTTTAGTTGGTATGCTTGCATATCCATTCCTAGTATTACTATGTAGTATTGTAGGTGCAGAGAAGGCGGCAGACATAATTGGTTCTATGGCATCTATATACTTCTTATCTGTAGCTGGTATAGTTGGTGTATTCTTCGGAGTAACTAACATGAGCAAGAAAGAAGTTAAAGGGAATAACGGATAATGTTAGGACTAAACTTAATAGGTCAAGTTGCTAATCTTGCTGGTACTATGATTGAAGGCAAGACTGCTGTTAAGAAAGCAGAAGCTGAAACTAAGATGAAGATAGCCACAGGTGAAATAGACTGGGATATAGCCGCTATGAAGGCTACAGAGAATAGTTGGAAAGATGAATGGATTACTTTATTGTTTTCCATTCCTTTGATTTTAGCCTTCTGTGGTGAGTGGGGCAATCAGATTGTACAGGCAGGTTTTACTGCATTAGAGGTTATGCCCGATTGGTATCAGTACTCATTGGGTGGAATCGTGAGTGCCAGCATTGGTATGCGTGGCGTAAGTAAATACTTCGGCGGGAAAAAATAATGAAGAGTAACTTTAACGAATGTTTAGAAATGCTATTGGAACATGAAGGTGGTTACGTAAATCATCCTAGTGATCCCGGTGGCATGACTAATCTTGGTGTAACCAAACGTGTATATGATGAATGGATTGGTCGTGAGTCTACTGAAGAAGAGATGCGTGATCTAACACCAGATGATGTTGGCCCTATCTACAAGAAGAACTATTGGGATAGAGTCAAAGGTGATCAACTTCCATCGGGAGTAGATTGGTGTGCATTTGATTGGGCTGTTAATAGTGGTAGTGGTAGACCTGCTAAAGCTATACAACGTGCAGTAGGTGCTACAGCAGATGGTGCTATTGGTCCTAATACACTACAACTTGTTATGGAGAAAGACCCTAAGTATATTATTGATTATGTATATACAGTAAGACAAGGGTTCTATGAAGGATTAGATACGTACAAAACATTTGGACGTGGTTGGTCTAGGCGTAACAAAGAAACGCTTGAACAAGCATTACACATGGTGGAATAATAATATGGCACGTGAGCTAACAGATAGACAGAAGAAGTTCTTAGCAGTCCTTATGGACGAAGCTGGTGGAGACATTACCAGTGCTAAGATCATTGCAGGTTATTCAGCTAATACTTCTAACACAGAAATAACGAATAGCCTCAAAGAAGAAATCATTGACGTTACTCACAGCTACTTAGCACGTAATGTACCTAAAGCGGCTATGGCTATGGTAGGTGCGCTATATGATCCTACTGAATTAGGTATACGTGATAAGATGACTGCCGCTAAAGAGCTACTAGATCGTACTGGATTAGTTAAGACTGAGAAGGTACAAGTAGAAGCTAAGGGTGGTGTCATGTTGATGCCAGCTAAAAAAGCACAGGATGAAGATGACTAAACCATTAGGTAAATGGAAATTACCACAACCGACAGACCTTAAAGAAAATAGTAAATGGGTATCAATCCCACGTGTAGCAAGAACAATTCCCTTTGGTTATGAATTAGACCCAAAAGATAAAGGAATACTCTTGCCAATCAGTGCAGAACTTGATATGCTTGAGCAAGCACAGAAATACTTAAAACAGTATTCGTATCGAGAAGTTGCTAACTGGTTGACTAGAAATACTGGTAGAACTATTTCTCATGTAGGTTTAAAGAAACGGTTAGATAATGAGCGACAAAGAAAAAACAAAGCTGGAAGCCTTCGCAGATGGGCAGACTATGCGAAAAAGGCAATCGCCAAAGCGGAAGAAATCGAGCGCACAAGACTCGGTGCAAAAGAAAAAGAAGACACAGAAGAAACCAGAGCCGCCTAAAGTTGTAGTTGATCATGATTTAGCTAAAGTTGAAGAACAGCATAATGTAATATTTAAACCTAATGCTGGTCCACAGACGGACTTCCTTGCCGCAGGTGAACGTGAAGTACTATATGGTGGCAGTGCTGGTGGTGGCAAATCATATGCTATGTTAGCTGATCCACTACGTTTCATGGGACACCCATCATTCTCAGGGTTGCTACTAAGACATACTACAGAAGAACTAAGAGAACTTATATTTAAGTCTCAAGAAATGTATCCTAAAATATGGCCGGGTATTAAGTGGTCAGAACGTAAGATGCAATGGACAGCACCATCAGGTGCAAGACTGTGGATGTCATACCTAGATAAAGAGGATGATGTATTAAGATACCAAGGTTTAGCATTTAGTTGGATAGGCTTTGACGAACTTACACAGTGGCCTACACCCTTTGCTTGGAACTACATGCGCTCACGTTTACGTTCTACTGCACATGACCTTCCTGTATATATGAGGGCTACGACTAACCCCGGTGGTAGAGGTCATCATTGGGTTAAGAAGATGTTCATTGACCCTGCGGCACATAATAAATCATTTGATGCTACAGACATTGAAACAACAGAAGTATTAAGATACCCTGCAGGTCACGAGAAAGCTGGTAAAGCTTTATTTAAACGTAAGTTTATACCTGCACGATTAGCAGATAATCCGTACTTAGCTGAACAAGGTGATTATGAAGCAATGCTTCTATCCTTACCAGAACAGCAAAGAAGACAATTACTAGATGGTGATTGGGATATTAAAGAAGGTGCAGCCTTCACAGAGTTTGATAGAAACATACACGTAGTTAAGCCATTCGATATACCAAGTAACTGGGTTAAGTTTAGAGCATGTGATTATGGATATGGTAGTAAATCTGGTGTAGTATGGTTTGCGGTATCACCTAGTGAACAACTAATAGTGTATCGTGAGTTATACGTAAGTAAAGTATTAGCGGCAGATTTAGCTGATCAAGTACTTGACTTAGAAGCTGGAGATGGTAATATTAAGTATGGAGTACTTGATAGCTCACTATGGCACAAGCGTGGTGATACAGGACCTTCCCTAGCAGAACAGATGGTTCAAAGAGGTTGCAGATGGCGACCATCGGATAGATCAAAAGGTTCACGTGTAGCAGGTAAGAATGAGATACATAGAAGGTTACAGGTAGATGAATATACCGAAGAGCCACGACTAGTATTCTTTGATACATGTACTAACATGGTAGCTCAATTACCTGCGTTACCCATAGACAAAAGAAACCCAGAAGATATAGATACTACCTCAGAAGATCACTTGTACGATGCATTACGTTATGGTATCATGTCAAGACCACGATTTAGCATATTTGATTATGATCCAAATGGGCGACCATCAGGTGGTATGAATGTAGCAGATTCCACGTTTGGATATTAAGGACAAATAAATGGCAGAAGAAAACGAAGGCTTTATCGAAGATGATGCAATTATCCTAGAGGATACTGATGACTCTACGGTTGATGATGCAGATACAGCAAAGATAATTCCATTTATTATGGAGAAGTACAATCGTGCTGACGACTACAGACAACAAGATGAACAACGTTGGTTACAAGCATATCGTAACTATCGTGGTTTATATAGTCCTGATGTACAGTTTACTGAGGCTGAGAAGTCAAGAGTATTTATTAAAGTAACTAAAACTAAGACACTTGCTGCCTATGGTCAGATAGTAGATGTACTATTTGCTGGGCAGAAGTTTCCGTTAACAGTTGATCCTACTGAACTACCAGAAGGTGTAGTATCAGATGTACACTTCGATCCTAAAGAACCTGAGCAGTTACGTGAGTCAGAACTAAATGAAGAAGTGAACCCATATGGTTTTGCTGGAGATGGTAAAGACTTACCTGCAGGTGCTACTGCTAAAACATTACTGGATAGTATCGGGCCACTTAAAGATAAACTAAGTGAGATTGATAACGTCCGTGAGGGTGTAGGTAAAACTCCTACATCTATTACATTTAGCCCTGCTATGATAGCGGCTAAGATGATGCAGAAGAAGATACACGATCAGTTAGAAGAGTCTAGTGCTAGTAAACATTTACGTAGTACAGCATTCGAGATGGCATTGTTTGGTACTGGCGTAATGAAAGGACCATTCGCAGTAGATAAAGAATACCCTAACTGGGATGAAGATGGTGAGTATTCACCTGTAATGAAAACAATCCCACAAGTATCTCATGTGTCTGTATGGAACTTCTACCCTGATCCTGATGCTACTAACATGGATGAAGCACAGTTTGTTATTGAGCGTCACAAGATGTCAAGAACACAATTACGTGCGCTTAAACGTAGACCACACTTCCGTTCATCTGTAATTGATGAAGCTATCTCACTAGGTGAAAACTATAGTAAAGAGCATTGGGAAGATGATTTGTCTGATTATGCACCAGAGCATGGTATTGAACGCTTTGAAGTACTAGAGTATTGGGGTATGGTAGATGTCGAAATGCTGATAGAACAAGGTGTAGACATTCCAGATGAATTAACTAATGTAGATGAGTTACAAGCTAATGTATGGATTTGTAATGGTAAACTATTACGTATGGTTATGAATCCATTTAAACCTGCACGTATCCCTTACATGGCTGTACCATATGAACTAAATCCTTACAGCTTCTTTGGTGTAGGTATTGCTGAGAACATGGATGATACACAAACATTAATGAATGGTTTCATGCGTATGGCAGTAGATAATGCTGTACTATCAGGAAACTTACTAATAGAGGTAGACGAAACTAACTTAGTACCCGGTCAAGATTTATCTGTGTATCCGGGCAAAGTCTTTCGTCGCCAAGGTGGTGCACCCGGACAAAGCATTTTTGGAACTAAGTTCCCTAATGTGGCACAGGAGAACCTACAACTCTTTGATAAGGCACGTGTCCTTGCGGATGAGTCTACAGGTTTTCCATCTTTCGCACATGGTCAAACAGGTGTGTCAGGTGTAGGTCGTACTGCTTCTGGTATTAGTATGTTAATGGGTGCTGCACAAGGTGGCATTAAAAATGTTATCAAGAATATTGATGACTATCTATTAAGACCATTAGGTGAGAACCTATTTAGATTCAATATGCAGTTTGACTACGACCCTAAGATCAAAGGTGATTTAGAAGTTAAGGCTCGTGGTACAGAGAGTTTAATGGCTAATGAAGTACGTAGCCAAAGATTAATGCAGTTTATGCAAATTTCTTCTAGTCCAGCACTTGCACCTTTTGCAAAATTTCAGTATATTATACGAGAGATTGCAAAGTCTCTTGAGTTAGACCCTGACAAAGTTACTAACAATATGGATGAGGCGGCTATTCAAGCTGAACTCATGAAAGGTTTTCAACAAGCACAACCAGAACAGGGCGCACCAGCAGGTGCTAATCCAGCAGACCCTACAGGCGCAGGTGGTGGTAACATAGGTACAGGACAAGCTCCTCTACCACAAGAACAAGGATTTAGTGGAAATGCAGAAGGACAAGGAGCACCTGAGCAAGCTCAAGGCGATGGTCAGCAACCACCAGCAATGGGAACAGTTCAGTAGTTATATAGATTCTTTGATAGCTCAACAGCATAGAACTATGGAACAAGCTGACAATGATAAGATTATATATCGAGCGCAGGGTGCAGTTTTTCAGTTACGTAGATTAAAACTATTACGTGATGAAGTATTAAAAAATAACTAAGGGAACATCTTATGATGAACAAACAAATGGAATTATTCGCACGTGGTGGCCTTAAAGATGAGGGCGGTATGATCGATGAAGAATCTGGTAACGAAGTTCCTGTAGGTGGAACTCGTGAAGGTGTTCGAGATGATATTGAAGCTAATGTAAGTAATGGTGAGTTTATATTTTCAGAAGATGTTACACGATATATTGGTTTAGATAAGCTTATGAGATTACGCCAAGAAGCTAAGATGGGTTTACAGAAAATGGATGCTATGGGTCAGATGGGTAATAGTGATGAAGCTACTATGTCAGACGATTTACCTTTTGGTATGGATGATTTAATCATTGTAGCTGGAGGTGAACCAGACGATGGCGGTGAAATCAATATGGCTGTTGGTGGTTTAACTACAGATACTACAAGTGTTACACGTATTCCTGATCCTGTTGCCGCTGTAGTAAATCAACCTGTTGCAACATTAGGTACTACTACACGTAGACTTACACCAGAGATTGCACAACCTGTGCGTACTACAGTAGACTTTAAAAAGCTTATGGGTGATGCCGCTATTGAGTATAAGGAATATCGTAACGCTGCTGGTAATAATATACTAATACCATTTATAGGTGGTAAAGCTACATTCCCTATTCCAGATGGTTATACTTTGTATACAGGTACTGATGCACCTGTTGGTTCTGGTACTACACCTGCTGACAATATAGTTGCAGATGCTAATGCCGCCACACAAGAAGTACGCAGAGACAACGATGATCGTACTAATGTTGCACTCCCACCACCAGAAGCAATTGATTGGGATAACCTAAGCTATGAAGAGTACATGGATAAGTCGTCTACTTTAGTTGGCGTAGGAAGAACCTTTGCTAAAGCGGCTACTTTATTTATGGGGCCACTTGCTATATTCCCTATGGCGGCTATGGCACACCAAGATAAAAAAGCACTATTAGGGGCTACTAAACTTTTAAACTCTGGCTTATTAAATGCAGAACAAATTGCGGCACTTAAAGCTAGAACTGAGGGCATAAATGAACATGCTGGTGGTTTAGTCAATAACTTATTAGGTGATGTATTTGGTGGTGTTATTGATGCAGTAGCAGGTGCTTTAGGTAAATTGCCAGAAGAAGTAGCAGAAGTTAAAAAAGTTGCTGTAGAAACTGGTGTTAACGTAGACCCAACACCTAGGGTATTTTTACCACAAAACACAGGTATGCCTTTAACAAAAGCTATATTACCCACATACGCAAGTGATGATCCTAGTGAAACAGGTACTACTGGTGTAGTCACACCTGATCAATATACATTAGCTAGTACAGAAAGTAATCGTTTTGTTACACCCACAAACGCAAGTGGTGATCCAAGTGAAACAGGTACTACTGGAGTATTTACAAATGCAAGCGGTGATCCAAGTGAAACAGCTACTACGCCTGTAGATACTTCTACATATACACCACCTTCTTCTATGGGGTTTTCTCCTACAGGAACTAGTGCCGATCCAATGATACAACCATATGTAACTCCATCTGTAGAACGTGCTGATCCTTTAGTTAGTGCTCCTCCGATAGACTATACAACACCTTCTGGTGTACTACCCTTTATGCAACCTGTAGTAAATCAAAGAAATACTGCACTTAATACATTACCAGACCCTACAGTTGGAAAAACTGATGACTATCAAAAGTTTTCTTTTACGCCAGATGAGTCTGGTATATATCGTGCCGTAGGGAGTTTTCCAGAATATAAAAATGCGGGCGACCCTGCTTTGGGTTTAGGTATACCATCATCTGCCACTCCCGCAACTGTAGCAGAACAAACTGATAGTGCATTTCCTGCATATACGCAACCTAGTGTTTCTGGTATAACACCATCTAAACCAATTGGTAGTGGTCGTGGTGATGGAGCATCTGAAGTTGCACGAAGACAAGCAGATGCATACACACCTGATGCTACACAAAAAGTACAAGGTGGTTTTGGTGTCACTCCAGAAGTACCTTTAGATATTGCAGAGACTGCTAAGTTAGATATTACAAAAACACAACCAGTTACAGAAGAAAAAACTGGATTGGGTGCTAAAGTAATTAAACCTAAAGTAAAATACAAAACTGGTCAGTCTAATCAAGCAACGGCATGGGAAAACTTGGCTGATGCAAATTTAGGTCAGGCATACGAGTTAAGTGAAAGATTTAAAGTTACAGGCGGTACTACAGTTAACGGCTATGCAGTTGGTGCTGTTTCAGATGGTAGTTCAACAGGCATACTTGCTGATGATCAAGGTTTTGCTATTAGAGCAGATAATCGTAGAATTGTATATGTAGACGAGCAAGGTCCATACCACAAACCTACACTGGGTGAACTCATTAAGAATGGATTTAGCTATAAGCAACGTGATGTAGGTGATTATGATAAAAATAAAATTAGTATCGCTAGTACAGATAGGGCTTCTACAGTTACTGCCGCTAGGAAAGGTGAACTATCAGCAACTGCTAAAGCTAAGATAGGTACAGATGCGAGTGGTGGTGATCCTAATATGAAAGGTGCTGTGTGGTACAAAATACCTAATACCAATGCACTTGCTCGTAGATTCCCAACAGCGGCTGAGAAGAAAGAAATAAAAGCTGAACAAGTTAAACAAAAGCAAGCAGATGACAGAATAGCTAAAACTAAACAGGCTGTTGCTGATAAAAAAGCTGAAGATGCTAGGATTAGAGCAGAGTCTATTAGAAGAGCTAATGAAGCGTATGCTCAACAACAAGCTGCGGCACAAGCTGCGGCACAGTCAAGTAGCAGTAGTAGTAGAGATAGAAGAAATAAACAAGCACAAGCAGCTGCGTCTAGTTATACAAAATCGGCAATTTCAAGAAACGCTGGTTCAGATGGTAAGGTGACTAAAGACACATATAAAGGCGGTGGATTTTAATGGATTTTGAAGAATATAAAAATGAAGTATCTGGTAGGTTTGATACACTACAAGATGAAGAACGACAACAATTAGTTGAATTATTAAGAAGCTCTGTAGGAGAACTTTTAATAAGTGTGTTAGGAACAGAACTATTTGACTTAGGTACACCTGATGTTATTGAACCTACTGCACCTGTAAGACGTGGATTAGCAGCACCAATTATTTAACCCCTGCTAAATTTGAACTGGCTACCCATCCCCCTACCAACACTAGGCTACGGCGGCCCCAGTATGAAAGACTGAAACATGAATGATAAAATAATGGCAGAAGAAGTAAAGCCAGAAACTAAAGTAGCATTTGCAAATCGTAAATACTCTAATGAAGATAAGCGTAAGATGGAAGAGGAAGAACTCGAACAACTTATGGCTGAACAAAAAGGTGAAGTAGCAGAAACTACAGAAGAAACAGTAGAAGCTGAACCAGCCAATGCAGAAGAAAAAAGTTTTAAGAAACGCTACGGTGATCTTAGACGGCATATGCAAGACAAAGAAAAAGATTGGGATGACAAGTTTAAAACTTTACAACGTCAACTTGAAGACTCAACTAAACAAGAAATTAAACTACCTAAGTCTGATGGAGACATTGAAGCTTGGGCAGAACAATACCCAGATGTAGCGGCTATAGTAGAAACTATTGCAATTAAGAAAGCAAGAGAACAAGCCGCTGGATTAGAAGAACGTGTAAAAGAAATTGATGAAATGAAAGCTGATGCAACACGCAAGAAAGCTGAAGTAGAGTTGATGACTGCACACCCTGACTTCGGTGAAATCAGAGATGATGATGCATTTCATGATTGGGTAGATGAACAACCTAAGTGGGTACAAGACGCATTATATGAGAATGCCGATGACTCACGATCAGCATCACGTGCAATTGATTTGTACAAAGCTGATATGGGTATTAAGAAAACAAAACCTGCGAGCAACAATAAAGATGCCGCACGTTCAGTAAACAGTCGTAGTAACAATAGTGCACCTGATTCAGAAGATTCTAAGAATGTATATAAAGAATCTCAAGTGAATAAGATGACACCACAACAGTATGAAAAAGCTTCCGATGCTATTATGGAATCCATTCGTACTGGTAAGTTTATTTACGATATGTCGGGCAATGCTCGATAAAGCTATTGACATATAATATATTTATGATATAACTATATGTACAATGTAGTAGTGTGACCCCTAAGACACAGGTTACTCACACTACAACTAAACCCACGCAAACAACAATATACTTCTTGACAACCTAATATCTTATGGCCCGTTATACTGAAGGTAGGCCAACTTTCATAGTAACGCACCCTACAAGTACTTAGCCTCTATATAAGTGAATAGTCGTTTGCATCTGTAATCTAGTGCTAAAGGAGAATTAAAATGGCATTTGGAAAGGCTTCGGGCTACACAAACTTACCGAACGGTAACTTCTCGCCCGTTATTTACAGCAAACAGGTGCAACTTGCATTTCGCAAATCTGCTATCTGTGAAGCTATCACTAACTCTGACTATTTCGGAGAAATCGCTCAAATGGGCGACTCAGTAAAAATCATAAAAGAACCTGAGATTTCAGTAACTGCGTATCTACGTGGTACTACTATCTCGACACAGGACCTTTCAGATAACGATTTTTCACTAACAATCGACAAAGCAAACTACTTTGCATTTAAAGTTGATGACATCGAAGAAGCGCACTCACATGTAAACTTCCAAAGCTTGGCTTCGGATCGTGCGGCATATCGTTTGGCTGATCAGTATGACCAAGATGTTCTTGGTTACTTATCTGGTTACAAACAGTCTGCATTACATGCAAACGCTGGTGTAGTAAACACTACAGTAAATGGTACTAAAGCTAACTCAGCAGCTGGTTCAGACGAACTACTTGCAGCGAACAAGCTTATCAAAGGTTCATTTGGTAACATTACTACATCTACAGCAGGTGATCACTCGATCCCAGTTGCGGCACGTCTGCCGGGAGCTACTGCGTTACCTACAGCTACTGTTTCACCAGCTATGTTGGTGGCACGTATGAGCCGTTTGTTAGACGTTCAAAACGTAGACACTCAAGGTCGTTGGATCGTAATTGACCCAGTGATGATGGAAGTGCTTCGTGATGAAGATTCACGTCTATTAAATGCTGACTTCGGTGGTGATGGCCTAAAGAATGGCCTAGTCTTGAACAACTTCCACGGTTTCCGTGTATACGTTTCAAACAACTTACCATCAGTAGGTACTGGTGCATCTACAACAGGTGCGGCTAACCAGAACATTAACTACGGTGTTATCTGTGCTGGTCATGACTCTGCGGTTGCAACTGCGGAACAAATCAACAAAACTGAATCATACCGTGATCCAGACTCATTTGCTGATATTGTTCGTGGCATGCATCTATATGGACGCAAGATTCTTCGTCCAGAAGCATTAGTCACTGCTAAATACAACTTAGCATAATATAAAATACTGTAGGTGGGCTGGGAAACTAGCCCACTTATATCTGTAACAGTAGGAATTAATATGGCTTCGTATATAAATCTAGTGAATGAGTTACTTCGTCGTCTTAACGAGGTTGAGATTGGTGAGGCTGATTTTGCCACAACTAAAAATGTACAGTCACTAGCTAAAGACTCTATTAATTCTTCAGTACGTGAGATACTACAAGAGGCACAAGAGTGGCCTTTCACATTAGTAACTTACGAACAAACACTTGCAGTAGGTACAAAGACCTACGACTTCCCTTCTGACTACTCTAAAGCAGATTGGGAAACATTTTATTTAACTAATGCACAATATGCACATCCAACACAACTGCCTAGCATTTCGTATGAATCATACATAAGTGATAGAAGAAGTCTTGATGATGTAGCTGGAACAGATGGTTATCAAAAACCTGATGTAGTATATAAAACACAAGAAGATAAGTTTGGTGTTTCACCTGTACCAGATAATACTTACATTATAGAATACAGATACTGGAAAGTACCTGCTGATCTAGTGCTAAGTACTGATGTGTGTATTATTCCCGATAGATTTAAACATGTAGTACTTGACGGTGCTATGATGTACCTAATGCACTTTAGGTCTAATGAACAATCAGCACAGTTACACGAAGCTAAGTTTAGAACAGGTATTAAATCTATGCGTAGATTAATTGTAGATAGTAAAGACTATTTACGCTCAACTGTAATACATAGATCAGGTAACTCTTTATATAAGAATATTATTTAAATGGCAGATAGACTAAGTACATACTTATCAGTTTGTGCTGGGGGGTTGGTCACTAATATAGACCCGCTAACCCAAGCCACTAACCTATCGGGTAGTGCTATAAGAATGATTAACTATGAACCTGCCCTTTCGGGTGGGTATCGTCGTATTAGTGGTTATGCTAATGACTACGGTACTGTTCCCGGTACAGGTGCTATACTTGGCCTTACAGTCAATGGTAATTTACATGATGGTATATTTGCCTGTAGAAAACCTACATCTGGTCATGACTATCTATATAGATGGCAGAACTCTAATAGTTCTTGGGTAGCTATACCAGAAGCTGGTAATCCTGACATGACTAATGTTAGTAGGATTCGTTTTACTAGTTTTAACTGGTCAGGAGAAGTTATACTACTTACGGATGGTGTTAATCCAGCGGCAACGTATGATGGTACTACTTACACACAGATTACACATACGAATGCTCCTAACAACCCTAAGTATTCAGAAGAGTTTAGTTCCCATGTATTTTTATGTGGCGATTCTTCTGAACCATATAACTTACATTTTAGTGCTCCTGTCAATGCCTATGATTTTGATGCAGGTAGCGGTGCTGGAGTTATTAATGTAGGTTTTACTATAACTGCCATTAAAAAGTTCCGTAATCAATTATATATCTTTGGTGCTAATAATATAAAAAGATTAATAGGTAATAATGTAGCTAACTTTACATTGGAAAACGTTACCTCAAATATGGGTTGCCTCGCCCCTGATTCTGTGGTAGAGTTTGGTGGTGACTTATTATTCTTAGGGCCAGATGGTATACGTCCCATTTCTGGTACTGATAAAATTGGTGATGTTGAACTTGCTACAGTTTCTAAAGAGATACAGTCTATATTTGATAACTACTACTTATCAGAACAAATAGAAGATGTGGCTATTGTAGTACTTAGAAAGAAATCACAGTTTAGGTTCTTTTTTAAGAATGATGCTTCTTTATCTTTGATAGGTGGGATACGTAAAAGCCAGAATAAACAAAGTATATTTGAGTATAGTCAGCTTACTGGTATGGAAGCAAACTGTGTAGCTAGTGGGTACATTGGACAGTTTGAACATGTAGTACATGGAGATGGCTCTGGTAAAGTACATCGTCAAGAAAGAGGCAACAGCTTTGGCGGTAACTCTATTTTTAGTTTGTATCAAACGCCTTACTATTATATGGAAGACCCAGAAATACGTAAGGTAATACATAAAGTAAACACGTACTTAAAATCAGAAGGTGATACAGAAGTTTTTGTTGGTGTCTCTTATGACTACGATGACACAGGTACAAGTAACCCTACTAACTATGACTTTACTACAGAAGGAGCTGCTTCCGTTTATGGTACAGCTATATATGGGGCAGGTGGTATATACGATGGTAATCCGTCACCTAAAACACTTACAAATATATCGGGATCAGGTAACTCTGTTTCAATAAGCTACGTTACGAATAATACAAATGCAAGTCATACTATACAGGCAGTAGCCTTGACGTATGAGACAGCCGACAGGAGATAATACTTTGGCAGGTTATGTAAGACAGTCCTCAGCGGACATAATACCAACAGCTACACTTCGTGCAGCACCTATTAACGCCGAGTACAACAAACTCCGTGATGCATTTGCAGTGTCTAGTGGACACAAACACGATGGCTCAACAGGAGAAGGTGGATACATTCCGCTTATCGGTGATGTTGATGCACTAAACAAAGTTGTTATAAACACTGCTACTAATCAAGTAGGTGTCTTTGTAGAGGTATCTTCAGCCGCAGTAGAACAAATACGCTTCTCTGATGGTGCTATCATACCTGTAATAACTAATGATATAGACTTAGGTACATCAGGTTTAGAGTTTAAAGATTTATACTTAGAT
>Ga0228674_1001145_pt1 | contig 16276 bp, 14 predicted proteins | sample 1D_rmetaG_FD_189054 | JGI IMG/M metagenome (GOLD analysis project Ga0228674, IMG submission 189054) | Seawater microbial communities from Monterey Bay, California, United States - 1D_r | ecosystem: Environmental > Aquatic > Marine > Coastal | place: USA: California | collected 2016-09-26
GGCCAGCGTGGCGGCCAGGGCGGTGGCTATGGCAACCAGGGCGGCAACCAGGGCGGCGGCTACGGCAACCAGGGTGGCAACCAGCGCCCGCAGCCGCAGCAGGCGCCGCCGATGGACGACTTCGCTGACGACGATATTCCGTTCTAGAACACTATGTAGTCTCAGTTGTACATTTACCAATGTGGCAGGGAACTTCGGTTTCCTGCCATTTTTTTGGCCAAAGTTTGCTGGTAGATTTCTATCCAGACCAAGCTGTTCATAAAAGGACCGGCTGTGCGGTTGACTGGCGCGACAGCACCGCGTTTCCGAGTGGTCAATGTGACCTTGCCGGCAGCGGGCCCGCAAGAGCAAGAGCTTGTGCCCACGCTGGTGGATGAGCGCACTGGATTACCTCCACGCTTGGCCTTGCGATGGGTGATGCGCTCACGACGAAATGCGGTCAGTGAAAAGACGTTAGCGGATGGCCTGCGTGCAGCGGCCTTGCTCTACACGTTCTGCGAGGACCGGTTGAATGCATCGTTGGACGACCTGTTCGCTGACGGCCATCGATTGACGGCAAATGATCTTGAGCGGCTGATCGAGTACTTGAGAGTAGGGCAAGCGGATACCCGCGGCGTCCGGGCACTGGCCACGATCGGCCAATGCGTGCCTAACATTGAACGCTTCTTGCGCTGGCTCGCAAAGCCAATGGATCGAGGGGGTAAAGGCTATGTTCCCCCGTCGGAACTGACACTCTACGACGAGCAACTTCGGCTGACATTCTCGGATTTGCGTGCCTTCAGGTCTCGTGGAAAGCGAATCGAGCCTCTTGCCGCCGGCGATGATGTTGCCCTGTGGGAGCTGATTGGTCCCATCAGGCGCAAAGATGGGCGCTACGAGATGCCGCTGCGCTTTCCCAATCATAACCCTTGGCATCCGAAAACCCGGTTGAGAAACTGGATCGGGGTTCTCCTTGCGCGGGACTCAGGGCTTCGGCGGGGCGAAGTCGGGAAACTCCGTACGGACGATGTACGCAACGTAGACGGACCATGCATCGCAGTGCTTCGGCGACCGCAGGATGTGCTGGATACACGCACCAGCGCTAACCGTCCGAAAGTGAAAACTGTCGAGCGTGAGCTTCCCATCTCCAATGTACTGGCGCTGGCCATTCGCCAGTACAGCCACACGCTGCTCCGTGATGGTGGCCGCCGTGGAGCGCGAACGCCCTATCTGCTCGTGACTGAGGAAGGTACACCGATTTCCGGTTCGAGCTTGGATGCCATCTGGAAGGCCGTCAATGGACGTACTTCGCGTCGAATGAGCTGGCACGTGCTGCGACACACTTGGGCCGAAGAGGTTGCGGACGATCTGCTGGAGCAGTATCTGGGCAGTCCGGATTCATCGGAAGTGGTGCTCGGAATGCTGCGCGAGATGGGGGGCTGGGCGCCCACATCGAACACGCCCTTCACTTACATCAAAAATGCGCTCAAGAAGCGCGGCAATGCCTACCTCCGCAAGCGCAATGCGCGGTTCGATATGGAGTTGGGGAATGACTCCGACTACTGACCGCCTTCTCACAGAGCAGCTGAGCGACTTGCCCGAGCTGCCAGAAACAGTGTTGACCAAGGATCGGCAGGAGCTGAGTACGCAAGGTGATATCTGGTCGTTGCGTGCCAATAGCGATGGTGGAGGATTGGTTGAGGTTGACTATCGGCCGCTGCGGAAGCTGTGTAGTGACCGTTTCATTTTGATCGTCAAGCTGTTTGTTGCTAAGAAGACAGCTACTTCAGCTGCATGGAGCCTCAGAAACATTGTCCAAGCGGTAGCAAGATCTGTTAGATGCTGGCGCACTGGATCGCGAACGGGAAGTGTTAACTGGTCCGAGCTGAGAATTTCGGACTTCCAAGCAGTTCTTTCGTCTGGCCTGGAATCACCACAGGGAGTTGGTGGGAATGACTTCGCCCATCTTCGTGCGATCTACGCCTGGGGAGCGCATGTTGCCAGGCTAACTGACTTCGATCCGGCACTCTCACTGCAGTTGAAGGGCATGAAGGCGCCTGGGAATCTGAAGGGACGTAAGGTGCTTGGCTCCGATCCTAAAGAGGGTAGCTTCACGCCCGAAGAAGTGGAGCTTCTCGACAAAGCACTGAAGCGAGGCGTAGGCGATCCGAAGGGGGTGATCATTGCCCAGCTGTTTCAGGAACTGGGCCTGCGTCCGACCCAAGTGCTGCGAACGCGGTGGTCAGGGTTGCGTCGGTTTGAAGCCAACGTCGTTGAGTCGGGTGAAACAAGAACATTGGTGCGCTATGTGCTGTCAATCCCTCGCGCTAAGGAACGTGGGGAACACCGGGTTGAGGAAGATCGACCCATCAGTACCTTGCTTGGCGAAAGGCTAGACAAGCTCAAGCCGTCAATGCACGACGAAACAACACCGCTTTGTTGGTGGTTGGATCCGGATACGTCGAGCGCGGACTTGCGTTACCTGCTGCAAGGCTGGGTCGATGAGGTGGGTCTCGTCTCGCCTCGAACCGGTGATCTCTTAAAGGCAAATCCTTCCAGATTCCGCTACACGCTGGCAACTGAGGCTGCAAGAGATGGTGCCTCGCGCTTCGACATTGCGCATCTGCTGTTTCACACAGATCTGCAGAACGTAGAGGTGTACTTCGATGCGGCTGGAACCGTCATGGACCAGATCGAGGAACGCCTGGAAAAGGCATTCGGAAATCACCTGAATCGATTTCAAGGAAAGGTCGCTGGCGCCATGGATGTCTCTCCACATGAGGGGCTCCAACGAAGAGTGATTCCCGGTGTGTTTCCTCAGCTTCCTGAAGCGCCCATTCTGCAGATGGGGCTTGGCGCCTGTGGTCATGATGTACAACGATCCGGGATCTGTAAGTTGGCTCCCCCAATCACCTGCTACCGATGCCCAAAGTTTGCGGCGTTTCGGGAGGTGGATCACAAGGCGGTGGGTGATGCGCTTGAGGCAATGGCGCGCAGCAGGTTCGGTGATCGGGCCGATGACAGGATCGGGGGGGAGTTGGTGTTGACCATCCAAGCCATTCGCGACTTGGAACGGCAGATTGCTGAGGAGCGTGGATCGTGAAGAGTGTTAGGCCGTTTGCGAGGCCATTGTCTCCAGCGGAGCACGCGTACCTCGAACGAGGGAGAGCTGCATTCGAGGTGAAGTTTCCCGGGCAAGATTTCGCTGCTCCCTTATGGAGTATTCGTCATCTGCAGAAGTCTGGTTCGGGGCAAGGCAATGTCTCGTTGTTGTTCGTTGGCATTGCAAGCGGAAAATGCAGTAAGCGCCTGCCGAGTTGCTTCGCGGAGGTGGTCAAGGCTTATCTAGCCATTTGCGGAAAGGAGCCTGGGACCCTGTACAACAGATCGACCGCAGCACGCTGGCTGTGGGAGGCACTTGCGGTTCGTCTTAGCGGTCATGGCGAGTTGTTTAGCTGGGAAATTTTGGGCAAGGAGGATGCAGAGCGCGCAGAAGAACTGATGCTCGAGTCTGGCATGAAACAAGGCAGCGTCTACCGTCGGTGCGTGGACCTCCAAGTGATGCTGACAGGTTTAGCCCAAGCTGGAGTGATCGCAGCCATTTCGCCTGATTTCCGTACTCCTCGGCAGGAGAGCGCTGATCGAATGACGCTGGCCGGGCAAGAGGCGAGGTCGTCATTGCTCCCTAGCGAGGAAGCGATCACGGCATTGGCAGACGTTTTTGCTGGGAAGTATGCGCTTAGTTCATTTGAGCGACTGGTGTCTTGTATCCCGGCATTGATGTTTGCGACAGGTCTGCGCGTCATTGAACCGCTTCAGCTCACAACGAATCCCGTTCGAAAAGAGGGAGGGGTAGACTTCCTCTTCTACTTCAAAGCGAAGGGACATGGGACGATTGAGGAGAAGATCCCTTTAAGCGCCGGGCAAGCAGCTCTGGCGCAGGAAGCGGTACGTCGGGCATTGGAGCTAACTCGCGATGCGAGGGTCCGCGCGAAGGAATTGGTTGCATCTCCGCATCAGTTTCCTCTGCCGAACTGGGCGATGGAGAAGGATTGGTTAACTGCTCGCGAGATCGGCGATTTGCTTGGAGGGCAGGGCGCGATGTACCTATCCAAACATGTCGAGACGAGGAAGGATCCGGTTGCCAAGGTCACTGTGTTCAACCGGTCATCGCTTCAGTCTTATTTGCAGATGCTTCGTGAGAAGAACTTTCAAGAATCTATTCGTGGCGTGACAAGGCGTGCTGACGGGACATGGCTTCCTTTGGATGAGGCGTTATTCATCTGCTTCAAGAACGCGGGGCATGCCGAGAGGGCAATTAATCCGCTGATGGTCTCCTTGATTCGTCAGCAGCAAGTTGGCACTTTCCTTGGTGGAAGTGGGAACGGTCTGAAGTCAGTTTTTGAGCGGTTAGGCCTAATAGAGAAGGATGGTCGTGCGATCAATTTCAATTCGCATCAGATCCGTCACTATGTCACCTCCAAGGCATCAGGAGCAGGGATCGCCGACACGTATCTTGTGCGGTGGCAGCGCAGGGCGCATGAGGGGGATCTCTTGGCGTACAAGCACCTGACTTCGGAAGAGCGCCTCCGTAGGCTCAGAGAGCATGTGCGGTCCGGTCGACTTAAGGGGGACATCGCTACGATGTACTTCTCTCTTGCGACCGACGAACGCGATATCTTTCTTGAGACGGTGGTCCAAGCTGTTCATGTGACCCACTTGGGCTTCTGTGTCCACGACTTCAATGCTTCGCCGTGCCCCAGTGCTATGAACTGCGTGAAGCGGTGTGGTTCATACTTGTTCGACACGAGCGATGCCTTGCAGCGGCAACGATTGGTTGATCTTCAGCGACGGAACGAAAGAGCGCTCCAGGATGCTGAAGCTGCTCAGCAAGCAGGAGCCGGATTGCTTGTCGCTGAGTGGGTAGATGAACTTAACGCGACCGATGAGGGGTTGCGTATCATTCTAGCGACACTGCCAAAAGATGATTCTGCCATCGTTGCCCCATTCGAGCACGATTCCTCCAAATATAGGTCTTTGGATTAAACATGGCCAGGCCATCGATAGAAGCTCGAGTGACCGAGAAGGTCGCCAAGTATGTCGCGGATGCAGTGGTGCTTCCCTACGGCGAAATGCCTCTGTCGACGCTAGCAGTTGCGAAGTCGATTGGCCATGATCGCCGGGTCTTAAAGAAGTATGGACTTGATGTTGTCATCGCCGCTGCCGACAAGAGAGCTGGGCGAGACGCAAAGCGCGGTCGAGACACTAGGCGGAGATCTCTTGAAGAACGTGTCGACGCAGCAACATTGGAGGTGGATAAGCTGGAACAACGGGTTCAGAATCTTCTGGCGCGGCTCGCATTGATTGAGGCCAATGCAAAGCGGATCGGTATTGATCCGGAGGAACTCTATAGGCCTGTTGCGCCACCGGATCGGAGAGTAGCGAACATCTTCGGGAGCAGAAAGAAAAATTCCAGTTCTCATCGCTAGATGGATGCGTTTTGCGGCACTTGGATCTTTTCTTGTCCTTTAAACTGCTCCAGGCACTCTTGGAAGGCTCGGGGCGGACTAGTTGCAAGGAATCAGCTTGTTGGCTTCGCACTGATTGAGTGGCCATACATGCTTGTTGATTCGTGATCACGGTCCCAGTGGCCACGCCCCTGGCCGGGCTCGCGTGCCTCAGCCCCCCCCCTCGGCATAGGGGGGGATTTTCGCAAGCTTGAGGGCGCTATGTGAAAGGCGGCTCTGCATTCTGCTTAGTGCCAGTTCAACCAACGCTTGCCCTTCATGCGTGGTGCAACGCCGCGGAAGGTAATGCAGCCGCCGAGAGCAACGACCCTCAGATCCTGTTGATCTCGGGATGAATTCCCGACCGCCAGTCGTGCTCGATGACGTGGTTCCCAAAGAGAACGCCTGACTTGAACCATTGGCACTCCTCTGTAAGTAGGAAGCGTGGCAGGAACAAGTCCCAGAATTCTTCTAGAGTCCTAATGTCATCGGCGAAAGCAACGCCAGCTAGCATGACTACCCTATCGCAGAGGAAATCTGCAATCTTGGAGTACCAGTCGGCTTGCTCAGGCTCAACGCGCTGCGAGGTGAAGTCCGTAACCCCTTCATGAAATACCTCGCATCGATATGCGTACATCCGCTCAATTTCGTCCCGCCACAACTTGCCGTTGGGGTTCGGGTGATTGGATAGAAACGAATGCAACTGCTCATCGCCTCTCAATGCTCTGGAGTAATATTTGGAAGCTGTCGCAACCAGAAGCGGCAGCCGTTTTTTTGAGCCGGCCTGATCTTTCTCTTTGTCGGGAAGCATTGATTCTAGGCCGATCCATGAGAATGCGAATCTGTGTGCGACATTTGCAGTGCGCTGAGACTCGCTGTTCCAGCTCATGCACTTTTGGAGTGCCGTTCCCAGTGGGCTCAACTCGCCTCTTAGGAGTTGCGTAAGGAATTGATCCCAAGACGAGGTGTCCGGTGCTTGGATGAGCGCAGGCCCACTGGCGAAGTTGGGTTGGTTGATTGGAGTCCAGTGTCCGTTGGAATAGATGGCGCCTACGGCCAAGCCTTGTCGACGATGCCAGGATATCAGCCGGGTATGTGTCATTGGTACCATCTTGTTAAAGATGGAGAGCGCCGCGTCCGCGCAGTCAAGAGCAACCTTGATCCCCTTTGGGGAGGTGTCCTTCATTGGGATCAGGATGACCTTGATATTGTCCAGCGTCAGATGAGTGTGATCTGCGAGATTAAATGACTTGAATGATTCTTCTACCGCTGAGAAGAGTTTATCGAAACCATGTGATGTATGTTTGGGGTTCTCGATCAGCCACATGTTCGGGCCGAGGCCTAGCTCCACCGGTGGGATGGTCAGAACACCGGTGATCGCAAATGCAACCCACTGTGGGGCTGAGCTCATGTCAATAATAATCTTTTTCATATTTTCGGCAGTCAACTGCGATTTCTATAGAGATGGTTTAGATGCGTTGCTAACGTATGGTCCGCGTATCGGGGTATGTGACGCACCCACGGCGATGCTTTGACGATGTGTTGCTGGAGGAGTGAAAGGCCGGCTTAATTTCGCGGGACTTCCATAAGTGCATTGCGGCCGAGATCTGCTCCGCCGCAGCATGGGAATACATATCGGATCCAAGGAAATTCTTTCCGTTGGCCCCATAGCCTAGGACCATTGACTGGCGAAATGGAACAATATTCTGCAGTCGGATGAGGAGGGGTTAGCCAGGCTATGGCGATCTGACATCGGACTTCGCCTGGCGGGCCAATAGGCTTGCAACGCAAGCTCGAGATTGGTCGATTCTGTCAAGCGCTACGACCATCACTGACTATCCGCAAGGGTGTGGCTGGACGGAACGTCTCGTCCAAGGGCTCGAGTTCATACTCGACGATCAATTTTCCTTCCGCTGTCAGCTCACTGAGACGAGGTTCCCCATGTAACTCCAGCTGAAGCGGCACAAACTCAATTCGCACGCCTGCAATAGTTGGAGGATTGGGGATTTCACGCAGATGATGAGTTGACTCGCTGATGAAGGCGATCAAAACGTTGCAATAGCCATATTCATTATGATTTACTTCAATGGCCTCGGTGAATTTCTCAAGCTCCTCTTGATCGAAACCGTCCACTCTCGCGATGAGGTAGTCGATCATGTAGAAGTCATCTTCAATGGCACCTAGGTGGGAGAACCACCAATAGTCCCTGGGCTGAGCAAGTGCCGACGCTAGGCGCATTCTATGCATATACCGCCACCCTAACCAGTCGCGCAGTGCTAGCTCTACGAAATCCTTCTTTTGCAAACGTCCCGCGATCTTCTCGAGCAACGCACGTGATGACGCGTTGAGGACGTTAGTCTTTGGGACTTGGATGCTCCAGCCCTTCTCGTGAAAATTTACCTGCCTCAGATCAATGGCCTGCCAATAGCAGACGTCCGCCTGAGGATCACATAAGACAAGCGCCACAGGCACGGCGAAATCTGTCCAGTAGCGTAGATGTTGATAGTCTCCACGGAACGTGATTGCTTCATCTGTCTGCTCCTTCAGATAAGACGGACCGCACTTGATCTGAACGGCAATAAGTCGCCCGTGGCTCTGGCCCGAATCATTCCGAACCTCTACTTCGCCATCGATACCGATGTCGCTCGTGGGTTTCTCTCGGAACACCCAACCAAGCTTATTTGTAATGGCGAGGGCAGCCATAGCTACACCGACACGGCCCTGCTGATCATTTTCTGAAAGAGTTGGCACATCGCTTTCCATCTAATCCCATTTCCCCGTATTTATTAGACTAGAGATGCCGCGATCATACTCGGCGACGGACGGGCGATGCTACTGCTGAACGCTAGAGGACCAGTTTCCGGAGGATCTATCTGAGTGGTCTTTCCTGTGTGGTGGTGGTAGAGCGGTGTCGAGGCGCTCATTTTTCAGTGGTGCGTCAAGTTTCTGACGGGCAATTCATAAATGTAAGATCTTCTGAGGAAAAATCTTGGATATGTGAACGAAGCCCGGATCGTTGTCGGCGGCTCAAGAACTGGACTACGGCACTAGCGCAACAATATCGCAGCGATCAAAGGCCGGCCTGGGCGTCTCTAACCAGTTCGCGTTCGAAGTCGGAGAGCAATGCTACGCTCGCAACGTCAAGCTGCCGCAGTTGACCAATGGCCTGGTCTACAGTGTCATGTTCGCCAAAGTGCGGACGCAATTTCTCCGCGATCTGGAGAGGAATTCCGTATTCATCTAGCGCCACTAAGCCACTTGTCGAGAACATGTTCTCGACTTTTGCGGCATACAGAGAATAGTCCCCTGTGGAGCCTGGCCAATTCAAATAGACGGTGCGCTGAATGCGGTCCAATGCCATCAGGAGGCGAGGGAAATGAAATCCAGCCCAGGTCCTGACAAAGTCTAGTACATCTTCTACCGCTCGATCCGCATCTGGAGATTCTTGTTCTGCCAGCTCACGCAAAATCAGGCTTTTTACGTTCCTCGCGGTGGCTAAGTTCTTCACTTTCCATGCGAGCTGGCTTCCCGACACCACTCCACCACCAAGCCTCTTTTTTCCCACGAAGAACTTCCACATCAATTCACAGGCATACTTCAGTTGCTCATAGTCTGGGAAGGCCTGCCATCGAAGCATCTTGAAGCCATAGCTGCCAGCTGATTGCAAATGCTTGGCTAGAGCATTCTGTGCGCCAGGATCTATTCCGGAGTTGCTTCTCAAGACTTCGAGGGGGAGTACGGACGCAGCCTGAAGCGCTTTCACGCGTGCCTGTGATTCTGGACTTAGGAATGCTTGGTCTAACTGGATCAGAAGAGAGTCGGGCGTCTGATCGTCTTGATTGACCAATGGGATGTCTACAAGTGGCAGGTCTTCCTGGGGTGGTACGTTGAATAGATATACCCTGCCTACAAAATGTCGAAGCATGCGCCCGGATCGACCACGGATGTTGTTAAAGGTAAAGAAGTCGAATTTTTTCTGTGCCACCCTGTTGTCGAAAATCACAACGTTCTTTGCTTTGGTGTTCACGCCTTCGATCAGTGTCGAGGTGCAAACGAGAAACGGAAGTGTGCCTCGATTGAACTGACGGACGGCGTACTGAGCTACGGCACGTGGGACTTTCCCGTGATGAACCCCGACGCCCGTTAAGAAGCCGCGGGCAACAGCCCAATCGGGATGATAGTGCTTGGCAAGCCAATCATAAGCGCCCTGGAGCCTCGGGTCCCTCGCTCCTAGTCCAGCTGCCGCTAGGGCTGTAGCAACTCGTCGTGCACTAGCGGGCGAGGCGCAGTAAATTAGGGTGGAGTCGTGGAGCTCTCGGCAAAGTTCTACGAGTGCTTTGATGTTGTCACCATCCTTCGGGCTGACATTGATCTGCTCGGTCACCACCGTTGCGTAGTCAGTGTCCACAAAGGAGGAGCCAGTCACGTTCGATAGCTGAGCTGAGACCTCCTTGATGCTTGGGCCGAGCATGTAGAACTGTGCACCAGTCTTCAGCAGTCTATGTAGGGCTTGATTTAGCAATAGAGCACGATCCGAATCTTGCCGAGGATCCAGTTTGTAAAATTCGTCGATGACGAAAAGGTCGATCAAGGGTAGTTCGTCAACGTCTAAAACACGCTCTTGGGTCATTACGAAGATGTTCTTGGTAGACACTTCCTGCGTAGGATGTGTGATCAGCTTGAACTCGCGCCCAAAGCGTTCTGCTAAACGTCGCCTAGTCTCGTCGATCAGCGCGATGGTCGGCACAACAACTGCAATGTTGCGGTAGCGTCCCGAAGCAACTAGCGCATCAATCAGCAGACTCTTTCCAAAGCTCGTCGGGGCGCTTAGTACAATGCTTTGACCATCGATTAGCCGCTGGTAGACCTCGGCCTGCTTTCTGTGGAGTACCACATCCTCCATGCCAATGGGGCGGTGTGCCTCCAAAGCTAGCTCATCTCGGACACTCATCTCGTCACTGGCGATGTAAGGAAATAGCCCTCGGGCGCGTGCCAAGCTCTCTACGATGACGCTGCATGGCCCGAAGCTGGCCTTGTTCTCCAGCGCATACAGAACAGCTCGCTGAACCGAGGTGTCCTCGAATTCACCTAATTCCGCCCGACTGACGAGGGACGCCAGGTGTTGGGTGGCACGGAAGGGATCCGCCTGTATGGAGGCGGCGTCGGAAAAATGGAAAACGTCCGATGTCATAGGGCCTTCATCGCCTCAAGCTTCAGATGCAGGGCTTCTACCAAGATCTTCTTAGTTTTTAGGGGCATCAAGAAAAGATGGATGCGATGGGGGACACTGGCAACGCGCCTATCGAACTTTTCCTTGATCGCGCGCATTTCTGAGGCCAGGGCCTGTCTGTATGCTTCTGAAGATGCGTCATGGTCGGCGGTCGTCTTGCCGTCGTAGGTAAGGAGAACAGGGATGCAAAAAGCTTCGAAAACTTGGTCCAGCGACGTCCCTTCATCTAGCAAGGCTAAAAGTTGCCGCCCATGCGGCCAATCTCTATCGACCTTGTTAAGAATTGCGACGAACTCGCTGCGTAAGTAGTCCGCCATCAGATGCTGCTCCAGTTCCTTTGTCACATCACGAATGGCCGAGCCAATTTCTTCGTAAAACTTGACCTCCCCGAGCCAGAGCTCAAGTCCAGTTTCAGAGGGGACGACATGTACCGCATCGAAGCCCTTCACTGTGTCATTTGCAGAATCCTTGTAATAGATCTTAGACACGGCTGGGAGGGTGCCCATCGTCGTTTTAAGAATGACGTGGAGTAACAGCTCGCCAAACTCGCCCCTGTTTTTGAACTTCCCCGTGCTGTAAACCGACTTTGCGGCCTTCCTGATCATCCGCACCGCCGACTCGTGGCCGATCTGGCTGTACTCGCTGTAGGTAAGGCAGAAATCCGGCAGCGATTCCATTAGATAGTCCACCAGTGCTGAGTGCCTCCACTGCTTCCCTTCATAGCCTGCACATAGGCCAGAGATCGATCTATCGGAACCGATTTCGTGCAATACGAGTTTTAGCATCCCTAATTCTCACGGCTTGAGATTAGCCACCCCTAGATTAAACATAGCAGAAGCACAACCTTTCCAGTCAACAGCATCGACAATCACTGGCGAGACAGCCTTGGTACCGGTTGGGAGGCAGCTGCTGTCATGAGCTTGGACGCTCAAGCATCGGAACAGTCCTCTGGCTATTTGGCGTCGGGACGCTTCTCTAACTGCGCGGACGCTGATGTGACTGCAACTATGGGTTGACCCAATATGCGGAGCGGCAACTGCATGGGGATGTTTGATGCCCGAGGATCAGGACAGACGCCTGCTCATTAAGACACGCTCATAACCCGGCCAGTAGTCGCCAAGCCGGCGAATGCCGCGTAGCCGTGGCACGCATCGAAGCCTTGGGCTTGCCGGTCGATGGTATCTAGGTGGGCAGAGTGAGCGCAAAGCTCAGGCGTTTGGCGTTCACGCCCTTCCAGCAGTGTGGCCTCAACTCCGTTCAGCGCTGCGCGGGCTCCACCCGCAGCAGTGGAACCTCAAGCCAGTCCGGCGTCAAACCCACCGGAATCCCGCCGAGCAGGGCATCGTGAGGGCCGCGCGCATCCATTCCCAGCTCGGTCAGGGTCTCCTGCAGTGAAGGGGCGATTGAACGGCAGGAGCGACGTGCATAACTGTTCAGCGTCTTCCGGTGTCGCCTGCATCTGGGCGATACCTTTCTAGTTGGTCGTGCGTGCTGCTTCGGCCTGCAGGCCTGTGGACTCGTTACCAGTACTACTGTGGTGCGGCAAGGTGGAAAGTCGGATCTGGGCCTGAGGTGGGGCTGAGCTTCAGATGGCGGGGGGGCGCCTTTGACAGACTGCGAGGCACTCGTCGTGAACGCCTGTCCGCGAGGATGTCCAAGTACGCAGGAAATTCTCTTGCTCCGATGTCTCAATGGCTCCAGGGCGAACCTCTCTAACGCGCTGAATTGCATCCGTGCTGCTTAGGGATGTCTTGGTACCGATGAGAAGCATGCAGGCGACAGTGCCCGCTCTGCCCAGCCCTCCCTTGCAATGGACGACAGCTCGCCGGCCTTCGAGCAGCGCGTTGCAGATTGGTGATTCCAATTCCTTCCATTCCTTAAGGAAAGTGCTATCGGGCGCGGCGCCATCCACAATCGGCAGTCCATACCACCGTAGGCCATGGGACACTGCACGGTCGGGCAGCGCAGTGATCTTAAGCTCCTCAAACTCCCAAGGCTCAATCAAACTGATGAGATGACTGGCTCCCCACGATCTCATGGCTTCAAGGTCCAAGTCCAGGTCTCGATACCAAGATCCGGTCATTGCAACGTCTTGACGCTTGCCTGGGGCAAACGTCACACCGATGGCTCCGCCGCGCTGGCCAACCGGTAAAGTGGCTATCTGAAGGGGGTGAGAGAGACTGGTCCTGGTCACGCTGGATCCTCCGGCTGAATGCAGCGCTCCGTCATCCAGGGGCTTAAAAGGGGAATCATCTGTGGCTTTGGCGCTGCTTTTGATGGCCTCATTTGGGCGACTTGGAGAGCATTGAAATCCTCTCCTCAATGCGTCTCTGGGAGATCTGCAAGCCGCAGTCATCATCAGGGTACGGTGACGCAAATAGTGGGGCTTCAACCCAGAACTCGCGTTGGTTGGGATGGATGTAGGGTCCATAGTCGTCCAACAGCAGGGTCTCGCCCAGTCTCCGAGACACGAATCGAAGATCCTTGGTAGAGCCTGTCCATTCGACATAGCGAATCTGTGCGAACCAAGGAGGCGCATACCGTTCTTCAGCCAAAAGTAGCGCGATCCTCAGCGCGCTATGCCGGGGCACCGTAGTGAAGAGCACAATCTCGCCAAAAGTGGCCTTAGCATGGTCTAGGAAGTTCCGAAGGCCTGGTCGAGGAATCTGGCTGACCGCATTCGAGATCAGCGTCCCCTCTAGATCGAGGGCGAGGATGTTGGGGTGCATGCGATAGAAGGTCATCTGCGTTTGGGTGCGTCGGCGTGAGGAACGCGCCTCGGTGGCTGTTCAACGAGGATCGGGGGCGCAAGCCAGTAATCATCGCCAATAGGCAATAGGCTCTCCAATGCGACATCGACCATCAGGGGGCGGCGCCACGCAGGGTCAGGCAGAAAGCAGTAGTCACTCTTGGCCAGCGTGCCTGATACTTCTTTGAGAGAGAGCCAGTTTGTCCGGCTTCGTACCTCGCGGCGCAGCGCGGTCACTGCTGCGGATTCATTGCCTCCGTTGCGCAGGAACTCACTGGCAGCCCCTCGAATTGATGACCAAAGTACGTATCTCTTGCGTCCCAAGCTCAGCTCACTCCAGTCTTCTTCCTGCAGGCTTAGGACGTCCTCGGCGTACTGAATGCCGATTCGGTGCTTGCGCAGCAGTGATACGAGATAGGCCGCAGCTTCGCGGTCGGAGAGCTGACGCCATAGCCACTGTCGGTCCTGTGCTCCAAGCGAGGGATACCAAGCCCTCAGTGCCTGGGTCAGCAAAGCGCTCAGATCGTTTGGCAGCTGACTTCCTGCCCGATAGCTCCAGCTAATGGGGTCGTAAAGAGATCGCCTTATGGGGCCGTTTGGCGCGCCCGTCTCTGCAAGAAGGCCCGCTGTCTTAAGGAACAGCAGCAAGTGCTGCGGAGTTGCTGTGTCAGCAGCTATAGGTGCGGAGATCGAAGTGGAACGCTCGAGCGCACACCACGCGCACGCGTAGAAGGGCCCAAGCGATACTAGCAGCGCATCGAGCTCTGGCCACGGGGCGATAAGGGTCTGTTGGTCACGCCCATAGATCACTCGATCCCCGGCAGTTCAACCGGCTCTGATGCTAGCAAGTCGCCGGAAAGTCGTCCACACAATTTTCATGTAGCCGCCGGCTCGGCCATAGATTTCGTTCCGCTCCTCCAGGCGGACCCGATGGCTACCAAGACGATCTACCAAAGTGCATACCTTCGGTTGGTCGGCCTTCTCCGCGAGCGACGTGAGTCGTTGGGTATCAGTCAAACCAAGCTAGCCTCTCACTTGGGGTGGCCTCAGCAGAGAATCTCTTCCGTTGAGTCTGGGGCGCGGCGCCTGGACGTCTTGGAGTTCTGCCTCATCGCCGCTGCCTTGGGATTCTCCCCGGCCGAGGTCTCTGATCAGGTCTTGAAGATGCTACAGAGCGTGCGCGGCAACCAGATTAAGGACAGGCAGTAGCGAACGATCGCAGCAGTCGCGTTAGGCCCGATGACTGGCACGGGCTTTTGCGAGGTGTGCAACGTGCCGCTGCCGATGTTTGGCCTGGGGTTAAGCGATGGCCGTCCTGCTGATCGACTCGCCCGAGGCCTTGCGCGATCACTTCCAAGATGCTTCATGGCGGCCCAGAGCTAGTCCAAAGAGAGTGTACGTCCGTGGCTCGAATGATGGAGGATCTCCTATTGCCTCTTGGTCCTTTTTGCGAGGAGATGGCCTGCTATGGAGACCGGATGGGGTGGGTCCTACTCCCGCTATTGATGTACACTGAATTCTTGCTCGGCCCACATGCATTTCTTGCGCGAATTCTGCCGCTTTTATCGATTAAATTCGTTTATGTACATTCTTCGCGATAACTTACTACCGTTCTGATCGAAAGCCCGTCAGAGGCAGAAAAGAAAGCCCCGCCATGCGGGGCTTTTCTTTTGCCGCGCGTTCTTCGGTGTTGTGCCGCGCAGCATCGATTTTCGTGCGCCGCAACTTGCAAACAGACAATTCCCTCCCCTATGGTGCAATCGATTGCATTGCTGTGAATCGTTGCGTTTGATACCGGTTGGGAGGCCGGAAGGTGGATGTCCATCCATTCGATCAGACCGGCCCCGGCGACGGGCCTCACGCGGCGCGATGCGTTGCGCCTTGCGGTTGCCGGTGGAATCGGCCTGGGGGCGGCAGGCGTGCTCCCTGCGTTCGCCGCCGACGCGCCGCTCAAGGGCCACCTGAAGCACTCCGTCGCGCGCTGGACCTTCCCGCAGCTGTCGGTCGCCCAGCTCTGCAGCACGGTGAAGGGCATCGGCTTCGCCGCCATCGATCTGGTCGGCCCGGAGGACTGGCCCACACTGAAGGCCCATGACGTGTACAGCTCGATGTGCAACGGCGCGGAGCTGGGCCTGACCCAGGGCTTTGCCGGCCGCGAATTCCACGACCAGCTGGTGGAGCGCTACACGCGGCACATCGATCTGGTCGCCGATGCGGGCTATCGAAACCTGATCTGCTTCTCCGGCAACCGCAACGGCATGGACCCGCAGGACGGCATGGCCAATGCCGAGGCCGGCCTCAAGCGCATCCTTGGCCATGCCGAGAAGCGCGGCGTGGTGCTGGTGATGGAGCTGCTGAACTCCAGGGTCGATCATCACGACTACCTGTGCGACCACTCTGCGTGGGGCGTGGAGCTGTGCCAGCGACTCGGCTCGGACAACTTCGGCCTGCTCTACGACATCTATCACATGCAGATCATGGAGGGCGACATCATCGCCACCATCGGCAGGCATCATGCCTGCTTCAAGCATTACCACACCGCGGGCGTGCCCGGCCGGCACGAAATCGGAGACCAGCAGGAACTCCAGTATCCGGCCATCTGCCGCGCGATCCGCGATACCGGTTTCGAGAGCTATCTGGCGCAGGAATTCATGCCTGCGGCGCCAGATCCCATCAACTCTCTGCGCGAGGCGATCCGCCTCTGCGACGTCTGAAACGATATCCACCCAGGTGAGAAACCCATGGCAGATAATCACTACGACGCCATCGTTGTTGGCTCGGGAATCAGTGGCGGTTGGGCGGCGAAGGAGC
>Ga0228674_1001146_pt1 | contig 16255 bp, 17 predicted proteins | sample 1D_rmetaG_FD_189054 | JGI IMG/M metagenome (GOLD analysis project Ga0228674, IMG submission 189054) | Seawater microbial communities from Monterey Bay, California, United States - 1D_r | ecosystem: Environmental > Aquatic > Marine > Coastal | place: USA: California | collected 2016-09-26
ACTTGTTCTTAAGTTTATTTTTTAATTTGCGTTCTTTTTGTAACCGCTTTATGCGATTACATTTATTCCACCTATTACCTTTACGTTTACCTTAATAAGGCTAGTTTACCTGCTAGCCTTATTTTTTTGTCCAAAATTTTAAGTAAAGCATGAAGGATTTTCTGTTATGGAATTAAAAGTCTTATTGTTGTTTAGATTTCACCAATTCTATTAAGTCACCTATATTCTTTAAAGACATCACTTCTTTATAGGAGAAATCGGTTTGAAACTTCTCTTCAATAGCACCTATAAGCTTCATATGAGTGATTGAGTCCCAACCATCGATATCATTAGCTGTCATCGAAGACTTAATTTCTAGCTCTGTATTTCTGAATACGTCTTTAAATACCTCTTGTATACTGTCTAAGTTCATACTAAAGACTGTTGTTTTTGATGGAAGTAACAATGCTAGGATCTAATAAAGTTGAAGTGTCTCCAAAGTTATCTTCACCGGCAGCAATCTTTCTAAGTATTCTTCTCATGATTTTACCAGATCTTGTTTTTGGTAAACCTTCAACTATTTGAATTTTATCAGGTTTAGCAATAGGGCCAATAATATCAGTGATTTTCGCAAGAATGCTTTTTCTAAGATCAGCTTCTTCTTTATTGGCTCCAGTACATATAACGTAAGCATAGATACCTTGTCCTTTAATATCATGAGGAAAACCTACCACTGCCGATTCAACAACATGCTCGTTTTGGTTAATCGCATCCTCAATTTCAGCTGTTCCTAATCGGTGACCTGAAACGTTAATAACGTCGTCAACTCTACCGGTAATTCTGTACATACCATCCGAATCTCTTTTACAACCGTCTCCTGTGAAGTAATGGTTATTATAAGTTGAGAAATAAGTGTTTTTACATCTTTCGTGATCCCCCCATGTTGTTCTGATCATACTCGGCCACGGGAATTTAACACATAGGTTACCTTCCACGTCGTTTCCTTCGATTTCCTTTCCTTCAGAGTCCATTAAGGCTAACTGAATGCCAGGTAGTGATAAAGTTGCATAACAAGGCTTTAATGGAGTTATACCAGCTAATGGAGAAATCATTACTCCTCCCGTTTCTGTTTGCCACCATGTATCAACAATTGGACAGTTTTTCTTCCCAACCACATCGTTATACCAATGCCAAGCTTCTTCGTTAATTGGTTCTCCTACCGTTCCTAAAACTCTTAGGCTTGAGAGATCATACTTTTCAACGAATTCATCTCCACATGCTTGTAGCGCTCTAATTGCAGTTGGAGCAGTGTAAAATATATTGACTTTTAAATCTTCAACTATTTCCCAGAACCTTCCTGCATCTGGATAGGTTGGAACGCCTTCAAACATTACTGTTGTTGCTCCAGCTAGTAAGGGACCATAAATGATATACGAGTGTCCTGTAATCCATCCAATATCTGCTGTACACCAGTAAACTTCCCCTTCTTGGTATTGAAATACATTTGAAAACGAATAGTTTGCGTATACCATGTATCCAGCAGTAGAGTGAACTACTCCTTTAGGTTTACCAGTCGATCCTGATGTATATAGAATAAATAATGGATCTTCACTGTTAACGCTTACTGCTTCAAATACTGAACTTTGCTGGTGAAGTAAATCATTAACGAAAAAATCACGGTCAGCTTTCATTTCAACTGAGGCATGAGTATGTTGAAAAACCAAGCAGCTGTCAATACTAGAACATGATTCTAAAGCATCATTGGCGATCGCTTTTAATCCGATTTTTTTAGCACCTCTTTTTCCTTCATCTGCTGTGATTAGAATTTTGCATTCTGAATCGTTGATTCTATCTGCTAAAGCTTTAGCAGAAAAACCAGCAAAAACCACAGAGTGAATGGCACCAAGCCTAGCAGATGCTAGAACAGCGTAAGCCAATTCTGGAATCATTGGCATGTATAAACAAACTCTATCTCCTTTTTTGAGTCCTTTTGACTGCAGTAAGTTTGACCATTTATTCACTTCTTCAGAAAGCTGCTGATAAGAAATGTTCAATGTTTTATCACTAGGGTCATTGGGTACCCATGAAATAGCTGTTTGATTTGCTTTATCAGCTAAATGCCTATCGATACAGTTTTCTGTAATGTTCAATTCTCCATCTTGAAACCATTTTACTGAAGGACCTTCAAAGTCCCATTCTAAGACTTGGTTGAACTCTTTTTTCCAAGTAAACTTTTTCGCGTGTTCTTCCCAGAATTTCTCAGGGTTGCTAATCGCTAGTTCGCTAGCGTTTTCGAATTCGTTTAAAGAAGAGTATGCCTTAATCATGGATGAAAATTTTCTTAAAAATAGAAAAGCAAAACCGGATCAAGTATCAATCGCTCAGAAAATATTCACCGGCATTTTCGAAATGATGAATCGCAAAATCGCTATTGTTCAAAATGACAGAAATTATATCGATTCGATAGTTTAAATCAAGGTCGAAATGGTTCATGTAGTATTCTGAGAGCTCGAGTAGGTTTTCTTCTTTATCTCTGTCTACAGAGGCCTCTGGACCGCCCATGTCATATTTCCGCCTAGTTTTAACTTCGACAAAAACGATTTCATTGTCTTTCTCAGCAATCAAATCAACTTCTAGTTTTTTATAGAAGTAATTCTTTTCCAGGAGTATATAGCCCTTATCTAACAAATAAAGACGGGCTAATTTTTCTCCCTGCTGACCTAAAACAATGTGCTGTGGGTTTCTCATCTATTTCAGTTTTAGTATATTGCACTAAGGAAAATTAGACACTATGAAAGCAATAATTAAATTATCAACTCTATTCTTAGTATTCGTTATGTTTTTTAACGGAACTGAAATGGCATCTTTTGAAGGTAAAATCTTCTTCAAGTCTTACACAGAAGGTAAGAAGGATGAGGTTTATGTATACTATGTAAAAGGAGATAAGGTAAGAATTGATCAAGTAGTGAACGGAGTAATTAACGGGACAATTTTAGCTGATACGAAGTCAAAAGAAATGTTTGGTTTAACTCCAAAGCATAAGATCTATTATAAGAAGTCTTATGTACCAACTGATTACGCAAAAAGAGATGATGTAGTAGCAACGAAGACTGGTAAAACACAAAATATTAAAGGTTTTGAGTGTACCGAGTATACTGTTGAAGATAAAGCAAATGACTCTTTCATTACTTACTATGTAAGCGAAAGAAACTTTGATTTCTTCCGTTCAATGTTAACGACTTTAAATAGAAAAGAGAGATTATCTGTAAACTATATGCAACTAGATAATTTGCACAGAGATTTCCCTTTTGTAGGAGTGGAGAAGAAAGCAGATGGATCAGTTAAGCAACGATTAGAAGTAACGTTAATCGAAGAAACTGAAGTTCCAATAGAGATGTTTGAGATTCCTTTTAACTTTGTAGAGCAATCTTACTAGGGCATATTAAGTTCAAGAAAGGTTAAGCATAACAGTATTATTGAACTTAAATAGACTATGTCATTTTTTCATTACGCTAAGAAGAAAGAAATTGTAATCCGATCGATTAAGGTTGCCTTGGTAGTAGGAACAGTTCTAGGTCCAATCAATCATAGTAATGCAATTCTTAACGGAACATTGGACAGCACTAGAATGTTTCAAATGGGGTTAACGTATTGTGTACCTTATTTAGTAGCAACGTACGGTGCAGCTAGTCAAGCAGCTCAATCAAGTAAAAACAAAGAAGCATAATGAAGTCAACACAGTGGTTCATTGTTCATGTTGTTTTAAACATGCTTTTCTTTTTCGTTGAGAATCTGATTGGAGACTTTGTTGAGTTCATTAATCCAGAAATCATTCGTTCAGATAATTGGCTTACGATTCGTGTTCTTGTAGCTGAGGTGATTTATGGTATATTCTGGGTGGGAATGCAAATCTATCACCTGATTTATAAGAAGAAAGAAAGATCTGTGATGTACCTATTATTTGCACTTCTGGCAATAACGATTAATCTAGCCTTGTAGGTGATGTCGTTTTAATCCGTTTATAGGGCTTTTACTTACTGAGACTAATGTTTTGTTATAATCTACTGAAAGATCTCTTAGTTGATCTTCAAAGAGCGTAGATATAGATCCTACTAAGTAAAGTTTGTCACTTTCAGTATACTTTGCTACATGGTGTTTAAAAAATGCTGAGAATGAAGCTTTAACCTCTATCGCAACTTCCGCATCATTTCTATGCGGATATATTTTTTTCATGAATGAAGCCAAATACGTATTGATCCTATCCTGATTATATATCTTAGTCACGAATTCATTTCTGTTTGAAGCTTCTCCAAGAATGTCATTTTGAATATGTTCGCTTATGTCATTGTACAAGCACTTTCTTAAAACTCTCTTTGCAATATTGTTCCCACTTCCTTCGTCACCCATTAAAAAGCCTAAGTTGGTGGTTTTTTGACTGATGGTTTTACCATCATAATAACAACAGTTTGAACCTGTTCCCAATATTCCAACAATACCAGCTGAATGACCAAGCATTGCTCTGCAAGCCGCAAGTAAATCAGATTCTACTTCTATTTCAGCTGAGGTAAATATCTCAGCTAGCATGTTTTTCATTTTATCTTGAGAAGAAGCAGAAGCGCAACCAGCTCCGTAGAAAAACACTTGTTCTATTGCTGAACTTTCTGGAAAATGAGAATGTAAATCGTTTTGAATGAAATTCGAATCAATGAATTGTGGATTATACCCTTTGCTTTGAAAGGTTATTTCTTGATCATCTTTGATAATCAACCAATCTGTTTTACTTGATCCACTTTCCGCTATTGCTATCATGCTAAAACTTCAATCCAATCACTAATACATCATCGTACTGCTCGTTATCGCCTTTCCAAGTAATAAATTCATCCCACAGCTTATCTTTTTGAATAAACATCATTTCTTCGTGATGCTCAATTAAGAAATTACGGAATGGTTTATAGAAGTACTTTTTATTCTTTTTGCCACCTTTTTGATCTGCGTATCCATCACTGAAAACATATAAGATATCACCTTTGGTGATCGAAATACTTTTATCCTGGAACGCATCGTCGTTAACTTCCATGTTCTGACCAATGGCTATACGATCTCCTTTGATAATTTCAATTTCCTTGTTACGAAGCAGATAAGCATCATGATAAGACCCTGCATATTTCGCTTGTTGTGTCTTATGATTCACAGCTAATAAAGAGATTGCCATACCATCTTTTACCTCGCTATTTGCATACCTGTTTTTCATGGTGTGCATTCTGTTTCTCGCTTCTTGAAGTATCGCTGCTGGAGAAACATCTGTCTCGTTGATATTGCTTGTTGAAGCTTCTAATATATTTTGACTAATAATCGACATAAGTGCTCCTGGTACTCCATGACCTGTACAATCAATACAAGCAATCAAACTCCAATCACCTAAATCTTTTTGCCAGTAAAAATCACCAGAAACCATATCCTTTGGCTGATACAGTATGAAATAATCATCAAACTGACGTTCAAATACTCCAGTAGGAGGAAGGATGCTTTTTTGAATTTTCTGAGCGTAGCTAATACTGTCTGTAATCAATTCGTTCTTCTTCTCAATCTCCTTGTTTTGATCCTCAACTAATTCCTTTTGCTTAACAATTTCCTTAGTTCTTTCCTCTACCTTTTGTTGTAGTTCGATTTTCTCCTTCTTCAGCTTTCTTAGTCTCAGCTTTACAAATCCGTAAATGGATCCTCCAATAAAAATTAAAAAGGAAATTCTAAACCAAGTCGTTTGCCAAAATGGAGGAAGAATTTCAAAATCATAATTGATTGGGTATGACCATACACCATCTTCATTACAAGCTTTAGCCTTCATGGTATACATACCTGGAGATAAATTGGAGTAAGTAATAGACGCGTCTTCAGTAATTGGCAACCACTTCTCATCATTTCCTTCCAACATGTATTGGAATTTGACTCCCGCAGGATCGCTTAAGTTTATCGCCTTAAAATCAAATGTAAGGTGGTTGTCGTTGTGCTTTAAGGTTAGGTTGACAGGAATGTTATCTTCTACATTAAACTCTCTTTTACGCCAATCCTGACTTTCATAAAGAAGCCTTAAATCGTTTAAGAATACTTTTGGTGGGTGTTCATTTTTGTTATTGTATCTATCGTCGTATTTTGATAAGCCGGCAATGGTTCCTATCCATAGGTTGTTTTTTGAATCTCTAAGAACCGCTCCCATATTGGTTTCAGGATTAGCCAATCCGGTACCGCCATCAATAAGTTCTATATTTTTTATATCCCCGTTGGAATCAAAGGTTATTTGATCAACTCCTTTCTCATGTCCCATCAGAACTCGGTCATATTGATCCGCTTCGATGAAAACACCAACGTTAGAATTAAGTCCGTTAGCCATGTCGTATGACTTAACACTTTCCTCACTTATTCTAAACATCCTTTCTGTTCCACTTATATAAAGTACGCCAGTGCTGCTTTCGATTGCATCAACTAAGTAGGCAATATCTTTTCCTTCTAGAGGAGAGTAAGGAAGAATTTCGCCTTTCTTAAGTCTTCCGAAAATTCCGTTTCCAGAAATATATACTTGATCATGCAGCTCTGTGATTAAACCGAAATAGTTTGATTTTGATTCCGTTGTACTAAGGTAAATTTCAGTTTTACCATTTGCATGTAAATAGACGTTGGTACTATCAGAAACACCCACAAAGTAGATGCTATCGTTTTTTTCTAAAACGGAAAAAATTCGTCTAAAAGAGAATTTACTGTTAGTTGTTAAATGCTTTGCCTTTCCGTCTTTTATAGAAATAATACCTTCGTTGGTTCCTAGGTAAATAGTCTTCATATCTGAAGAACTACAGGCACTTTGAACAACAAGGTCAGTTGATAAATTATATAGTTTTGAACATGGCTCCATCAATCCGTCTTGATTGATTCGATAAGCACCTCCACCCATGGTACCCACGAAAATTTCGCCTTTATCATTTTCAGCAAGACCCCAAATTTCCTCTACTAACATACCGTCTTCTTTGGTGTAATTAGTAACGGCTAAATTTTCTAAAAGAAGAAGCCCTGATCCATCTCCAAATACCCAAATTCTTCCATGGCTATCCTTCATAAACCCTCTTACATAGCCCATCGCAGGATCTTTGGAGAAGTTGATATATGCTGTTTTTTTGTTTTCAAACTTTGCTAAGCCTTGATCTACTGTACTTAGCCAAATACTACCATCATCCTCAATATTAAAAGCATTGACTGGTCTATCGCTACCTTCATATTTTTTATCAAAATGAACAAATTCATTTTTTAAATAACAGCTAATTCCTTTCTCTGGAGCATACCATAATTCTCCACTGTAAAGAAGAACAGCAGGAATATTACTTTGAATTTTTAGGTAATTAGGATCAGTACTTAAGTAAGTTGTAAAACCATCTCTTAGGTTGTATAGGCTGCTGTCAGCTATAGCGTAAATAGCTCCGTTTAAAGAATTTACTGTAACAATGTGTTGCCCTTTAAGAATAGTAGAAATTTTTCCATTTTGATAACGAATCAAAGAATCATTACCACAGTTTAGGTAAAAGTCACTATCACCTGCGATTACATTTTTTAGCTTCCATTTAGCGGCATCTATTCGAGTAATACTGTCAGGGTTAGCACCTTTGAAAACGATTATTTCTCTAGACCTTTCTCCTAAAAGAAGAATGTCATTGTTGTTGTTTCGAATGATTTTATCAACGGATGTTAGACTTGATAATTCAGGGTGTATAGGAGTGAAAGTGTTACCATCAAAGATCGAAACACCACCAAGAAGTGTTGAGACCCAAAGTTGTCCTTTTTGATCTTCAGTGACCCCGGTAACTTGTGATTGAGGTAAACCTTCTTCAACGGAGTAAATGTCAAAATTGTAGGTTTGCGTCCAAGAAAACAGGGAAGCAAATAGAAATAAAAAGAGAAGATTAATCTTCATCCTCAATAGCGATAAACTCGAAAGAGTAATTCACCAACTTCTCAAATTCTTCTCCAGACTCTAGTAAATCTTCATCCATTTCATCGTAATGCCATTTCACTAAAACGTTTTTAAAGTTGTTAAGCTTTAAAAGCAATTCCATGATGAATTTTGCACTTGACGAGTTATAGTATTCTAATTTAAAATCTAGTGTAATATGATCTGGTTCATGAGATTTAAGTTCATCCATCCAGTTCATTAACGGCTCAAAAAACTTCACCACATTTTCTGGACGTGACTCTCCGTCCATGATTAAATTTCCGTTAGATTGAAAATGAATTTTCGGTGCTGTATCGGTAGCTTCTAATATAAGATCGTTCATGATTACTTCTTTTTTTGGATACCCACTTTAACTTTTAACACATAAAACTTAAATCCTGGTCTTAGCGGTTTAAATTCAAACTCTAATTTATTCCCAGATTTCATGGCTACATCAATGATTCCTAATCCTGCTCCACCCTTTTCACTTACTCCTTCACCATTCATGATTACATCATTGTACCATGCTCTTAAGCCTTGTTTATCCAAGCTATTCACTTTTTCAAGTTTAGCTTTTAATGGCTCTACTTCTTCTTCACTAATGGTATTTCCAGTTGATACATAGAAATGATCATCGTCGTTACCAAAGATGAAAATAGAAGGAAATTCTTTCTTTTGCTCTTCACTGGGAGCACCGTGTTTAGTTAGGTTTTCTAAACACTCAATTATAATGTTGTATACCTTTTTTAATGTTGCGGATTTGCTCACACTACTTTTAGTCATAGCGAGCATACTCGTAATTAATTCGGGTGTAAAATGACCTGAAAAGGCCAGATTAATGTTCTTATCACTCATCAAACGATGAGTATCATATACGTAGTTCGAAAACATATCCTTCGTTTTGCTTGGGCATAATACGGAGGATTGAGGAAATGGTTTCCTTGTTTACAGGTATTAGTTCTTAGTAGTTAGTTTTTAGAGATGATATTTTTACTATTCATGCGCTTACCACTAAGAACTATTACCTTATCACTAGAGACTAAAGCTCTTGAGCTACTACTTCTTTTACTTCAGGAATGGTACTAATTAATAGACTCTCAACTCCATGCTTTAATGTTGTAGTTGCAGACGGACATCCACTACAAGATCCACGAAGAACAACCGTTACCTTACCATCTTCGAATTTTCTAAAATCAATAGAACCTCCATCACCTTCAACAGCTGGACGAATAAACTCATCTAAAGCATCAATGATTTTCTTTTCTACATCATTACCAGCAACATTTAATTCTGCCTCATCAATTGAGTTAGCCGGATTACCTGATTGCTTTTTAACCTCTGAAAGATTAACTCCATCGTTTAAGATTTTACCTTCATTCTTGAAGAAATCGGTTAAAAATTCTCTTACATCTAAAGCCACCATATCCCATTCGATCTTTTCATTTCTAGTTACCGTAATGAAATTCGAAGCGATAAATACGTTTTCTACAAATGGAAAATTCAATAATTTCTCAGCTAAAGGAGAAACAGAGTAATCATCACTTGTGTTGAATTCAATAGACTCTCCTTCATGAATGCTGCGGTTAGCCACAAATTTCATGGTCATCGGATTCGGAGTCATTTCAGCGTATATAGATATAGGATTCATTTTATTTTCTTTTTGTGTTTACAAATTTACTCAATTTATTGGGGCAAATGATATCTAATAGACTGCAATTAGCTAAACAGAATATAGGTATCTTTGTTTATCCAGAATGTTGGTATGAGTGTAAGAAAAGTAGACTATTTAGTTATCGGATCAGGAATTGCTGGTCTGTCGTTTTCATTGAAAATGGCAGAGAAGGGGAAGGTCTTGATTATTACTAAATCTGATAAGGAGGAGTCGAATACGAAATATGCTCAGGGAGGAATTGCCGCAGTTTGGTATGAAGGAGACAGCTACGAGAAACACATTGAAGATACAATGGTTGCTGGTGCTGGATTGAATGATAAGGAAGTGGTTGATTTAGTTATTCGAAAATCAACTAAAAGAATCAAAGAGTTGATTGAGTGGGGAGCGCGATTCGATAAAGAGGAAAACGGTCAATACGACTTGGTTAAAGAAGGCGGTCACTCTGAGTACCGAATTCTTCACCATAAAGATGTTACTGGTTTTGAAATAGAAAGAGCTTTAATCGAAGAGGTCACCAAGCATCCCAATATTGAAATATCAGATCATCATTTTGCATTAGATTTAATCACTCAACACCATTTAGGCGATACGGTTAAAAGAGCAGAAGGAGGCATAGAATGCTATGGAGCATATGTCTTGAATAACGCTAGTAAAAAGATTGAAACCATATTAGCAAAAGCCACGATATTAGCCGCGGGTGGAGCTGGTCAAGTTTACTCGACTACTACGAATCCGGTTATTGCAACTGGAGATGGAATTGCAATGGCATATAGAGCTAAAGCAGAAGTAGCGGATATGGAGTTTGTTCAATTTCATCCAACGTCACTTTATTTATCAAATAATCAATCACCATCATTTTTAATTTCTGAGGCTGTTCGAGGCCATGGAGCGATACTTCGAAATCATGAAGGGGAACAGTTTATGCCTAAATATGATGAAAGAGGTTCGTTAGCTCCAAGAGATATTGTTGCTCAAGCGATTGATAATGAAATGAAGAAAAGTGGTCATGACTATATGTACCTCGATTGTTGTGATTTGGATGTAAAAGATTTCATGGATCATTTTCCAAATATCTATGAGACGTGCATAAAGAATGGTATTGACATCTCAAAAGATTGGATTCCAGTGGTTCCGGCCGCACATTATATCTGTGGAGGAGTTAAGGTTGACCAACAGGGAAGAACATCCATTAAAAACCTAATGGCTTTTGGTGAATGTGCTTGTACCGGTCTGCACGGAGCAAATCGTTTAGCATCGAACTCTTTATTGGAAGCAATAGTGTTTTCAAACGAGGCTTCAAAATACCTTTCATCGATAGAGTTATCGGATTGGAAACAAGATGTTCCAGACTGGGATGACGACGGAATGAAGAGTCCGGAAGAAATGGTTTTAATTACCCAAAGTTTGAAGGAGGTTAAAGCCTTAATGAGTAATTACGTTGGAATCGTTCGTTCAGAATTGCGTTTAAAGCGTGCTTTAGACCGATTAGAAATCATTTATAGAGAAACAGAAGACCTATATCACAAAGCCACTGTATCAGTTAAGTTATGTGAGTTGAGGAACCTAATCAACGTTGCTTTCTTAATCATTAAGTTTGCTTCTCAACGAAAAGAAAGCGTTGGTCTACACTACGTGCTATAGTTAGCCTTTTTCCTGACAAAGTTCTACCAATACACCATGACTATCTTTCGGGTGAACGAAGCAAACTAATTTGTTGTCAGCCCCATCTTTAGGTTCTGCATTTAATACCTTAAATCCATCAGCTCTTAATCTTTCCATTTCAGCATGGATGTCTTCAACGTCAAAAGCGATGTGATGAATACCTTCCCCTTTTTTAGCAACGAACTTAGTAATGGCCGATTCTTCAGTAGTACCTTCTAAAAGTTCAATTTTAGATTCTCCAGTTTGAAAGAAAGAAGTTTTCACTCCTTCACTAGCAACACCTTCTTGCTTATATGGAGCGATACCTAAAAGTCTCTCGTAAGTTTTATTTGCCTCCTCTAAATCCTTAACGGCTATACCAATGTGTTCAATCTTCTTAACCATATCTTCTTCTTTACTTGTACACGTAATTTTTTGCATTAAAAAAGGCCACCTTTTCAGATAGCCTTTTAATATAATTTTTAAAGTCTAATTATCTTTTGATAAACTCGCTTGTTTTAGCATCGAAGTTTAAGTAATAAACGCCCTTCTTTAAACTAGAAGCGTTAACCTTAGAACTAAATCCTTTTAACACTAAGTTTCCGAATTGATCGTAGATCTCATACATTGTTTCGATCTCTGTTAACTCATCATCTGTAAAAATGATTTCATCTTCCACCTTTTTCGGAGCAAATTGAATTTCAGGGATTATCGTTCTAAATTGATAAACCGTAGAGTAACGAGGTCCGCTATAATCAATTTGTTTAACTCTTACTTTATTCGGACCTGAATGTGGCTTTAACATCATGTTGTAATCACATTTTGTTGGAATCCCTTGTCCTCTAACCGTTCCTACTTTAACCCACTTGTTCCATCTGTATTGCTCAACAATAAAGTTAAGCTCACCAGTTTCACCTGTTGTACTCCAAGTTAACTCACCAGAAATTTTATCCACTTTCATCGCAGATACTTTAAATGTACTAGTTGGCTTTAAAACTTCAGGATTTAATACTCTTACGGGAAATGCACATGCATCTTTATGACGGATTTCAATTTTAACTGGATCTCCCAATTTTAATTGACGACCTAAAAAGTCAACTTCAAATGCACTTGAATTCCACTCATCAGTTGTTAATTCTCCGTTAACTCTTACCTCAGTTACGCAGAAACCAACCCCAGATTCAGAGAAAGCATTTTGAACGTATAAGTTCTTCCCTTGGTAACGACCATCAACTACAATAGTTCCAGCTTTTACTTGAATAAAGCCGGCTACAAGAGCAAGAATAATTAAAATGTTTTTCATAATACCTAAGCAATTTTAATGTTAATGAAGCATTCAGAAACAAAAAACCGTTTACACAGGATACAATATTAATACCAAAATAGGCAAAAACAAAATTTTTAAAGAAAATATTAGGTGTGTTTAGGACGTTTGATAGACAATAGATTGCGGATTTATCAACAATTTTTTCAACAACCATCTTCCAGAAAATACTTTCCGGGTACTCTGCCTTAAAAAGACTATTTTTGCACAAAATTATATTTAATGGATATTAGAAATATCGCCATCATTGCACACGTTGACCACGGGAAGACGACTTTAGTAGATAAAATGTTGGTAGCAGGAGATGTTTTTGAAAAACATCAAAAGGTTGGAGAGCTTATTATGGACTCTAACGACCTAGAAAAAGAAAGAGGTATTACCATTACTTCTAAAAATGCATCGGTTACATATAAAGGAACTAAGATCAATATAATTGATACTCCAGGTCACGCCGATTTCGGAGGTGAGGTTGAAAGAGTTTTGAATATGGCTGATGGTGTTATTCTTTTAGTTGATGCTTTTGAGGGGCCAATGCCTCAAACAAGATTTGTTTTAAGTAAAGCTCTTGAGTTAAACTTAAACCCAATCGTTGTTATTAATAAAGTAGATAAAGAAAACTGTAGACCTGATGAGGTTCATGAAATGGTTTTTGATCTAATGTTCAATCTAGATGCAACTGAGGAGCAATTAGAGTTCCCAGCAATGTATGGTTCTGCTAAGAACAACTGGATGTCAGAAGATGTAAATAAGCCTACAGATAATATTACACCTTTATTAGATTGTATTATTGAGAATGTTCCAGCTCCAAAAGTGGAAGAAGGAAATACTCAAATGCAGATTACTTCTTTAGAGTATTCTTCTTTCGTAGGAAGAATTGCAGTAGGAAGATTGAATAGAGGTACATTAAAAACAGGAGATACTGTTGGTCTATATAATAGAGAAGGAGTATTAAAGAAGCATAGAGTTAAAGAACTTTTCGTATTCATTGGATTAGGGAAAGCTAAGGTTGAAGAAGTTCAAGCTGGAGACCTATGTGGTGTTGTTGGTTTAGAAGGTTTTGAGATTGGAGATTCAATTGTTGATGTTGATAATCCAGATCCATTACCAGCTATTAAGATTGATGAGCCAACGATGTCGATGTTGTTTACAATTAACGATTCTCCATTCTTTGGTAATGAAGGTGAGTTTGTAACATCTCGTCACGTAAAAGAAAGATTAACGAAAGAATTAGAAAAGAACTTAGCCTTAAGAGTTGAGACTACGGGTTCTGCTGATTCATTCATGGTATTTGGTAGAGGTATTCTTCACTTATCTGTTTTGATTGAAACGATGAGAAGAGAAGGATATGAATTACAGGTTGGACAACCACAGGTTTTATTTAAAGACATCGATGGTGTTAAGTCTGAACCAGTAGAGCATTTAACTATTGATTTACCTGATAATCATGCTGGTAAAGCTATTGAAGCAGTGAACCAAAGAAAGGGAGACATGTTGAACATGGAGCCTAAAGGAGATTTCACTCACTTAGAGTTTGAGATTCCATCAAGAGGTATCATTGGATTAGCAACATACTTAATGACAGCTACAGCTGGTGAGGCAGTTGTGTCACATAGATTTAAAGAGTATCAACCATTTAAAGGAGAGATTCCAGGAAGAATGAACGGTTCATTAATCGCATTGGAAACTGGAGATGCTATTCCTTTCTCATTAAGTAACCTGCAAGACAGAGGTAAATTTTTCGTTGATCCGAATGAATCTATCTATGCAGGACAAGTTATTGGCGAAAACAGTAAAGCTGGTGATCTAGTAATTAATGTTACTAAAACGAAGAAGCTGACTAACATGCGTTCTTCAGGAAATGATGATAAAGTTAGAATCGCTCCTGCTACTAAATTCTCATTAGAAGAGTGTTTAGAGTACATCCAAGGTGATGAGTACGTTGAGGTAACTCCAAAGTCTATCCGTTTAAGAAAGATCTTGTTAAACGAAACAGACAGAAAGAGATCAAGAAACGCTGCTAAAGCATAATTTTTAATCCCCGAGCAAAAAAGATAGTTTTTTTGTTTGGGGATATAAAATAATTCATTAATATTGCACACCGATTTAATCGGAAACATTCCTACTTAGCTCAGTTGGTTAGAGCATCTGACTGTTAATCAGAGGGTCCGGGGTTCAAGTCCCTGAGTGGGAGCTTATAAAAAGAGAGTTACAGAGATGTGACTCTCTTTTTTTTTGTGCTTGAAAATTCTATTTGCACGCAAATTGCACGCAAATTTTATCATGCTTTTGAGTGCCATAAATCAAACAATATGGCATTAGTAAAAATAGTATTGGATACTAGAAGACCAAGAAAGGACGAGACCTTACCAATTGTATTCAGAGTGCGTCATAAAAGGAAGTGCTTTGATATACCAACGTTAAAGTCTACAGAACAAAATAATATTATAGTCTATCTGCAAAAGGTGGACTGTGATATAATCACCTAATTCCTGGTGCGCTTATTGACGTAATAAATAACCTTCCCAAGCGTAGTATTATATATACTAACCAAATGTATCCCTCGTGATTATTGTTAAGTAATTCCTTTAAAGGGAGTTAGACTAAAGTGATTCATCACCACTTCGATCGTTAGAGTTACATACTAAATCAATCAAACCTATGAAAAAAGCAACCGTAATTTGCCTATTAATGCTAGCGTTATTAGGGCATGCACAAACTATTCAAAAAAGAAGCAGTAAGCAAAATCAAAAATTAAATAGTTCATTCTCAGAGATACAGACTGACGGTTATGTAACGGATATTTCCGCTAAAGTGATCTATAATGCAGTACCAGATGGATACCATATTTCATTTACTAAATCGTATATAGCAAGTTCAAATGAAGAAGTTGAAAGAAGGTTAGAGTCAAACATGAATCTCTTAGGTAAGGATCTCAAAAAGGATGGAGTAGAAAAAAAATGAAATCTTAATTGATGTAATTACTTTAGATCCCCTGTTCGATACTGCTATTAGTGATTCCGGTTCTGTTCATCCCTCGGGTTATAAACTAACTCAAAATATTACAATCCATGCAGAAAGTATAGATGAATTAAGGCCTATCGTCAATACTTGTTTGAAACATGATGTATTTGATATTACTAATGTCAAGGCCTATATAAAAGAGACGGATGAACTTTACGATAGCTTGAAAACAAAATGTATTGAAGTAATTAATCACAAGAAATCCTTATGCCAAGATTTAGGAGTAAGTTTATTCGGAGGAAATACAAGCTTTAGCAGTTACAAACAAGTTATATATCCAAGCGAGAGATACCTGAAGTCTTATTTACAAAGCAGTCAGCTCTATAAGCATCATATTTCTCAAAACAGCGATATTAATTTTCACCGAGAACTGGACGTAGATAATTATTACAATCTTGACTTAAAAAGCGCTGACTTCATTTTTAACAGTCATATCACATTACCTGTTATACAGGTTTATTATCAAATTGATTTCACCTATACCAAGAAAAACCTTGATGCTATTACTAAAGCAAAAGAAGAGAGAGTAGCAGAGAAAAATAAGGAAAGAGTTTATTTCATTATAAATGACAATGGAGAACTAGAAAAGCTTGAATTAAAAGGTGCAAGAAGAAGGAAAAACTAATTCTCAAACATGATTGACTTT
>Ga0228674_1001148_pt1 | contig 16248 bp, 17 predicted proteins | sample 1D_rmetaG_FD_189054 | JGI IMG/M metagenome (GOLD analysis project Ga0228674, IMG submission 189054) | Seawater microbial communities from Monterey Bay, California, United States - 1D_r | ecosystem: Environmental > Aquatic > Marine > Coastal | place: USA: California | collected 2016-09-26
CATAATATACATTATGCGAAGTTATATAGGGAAGATAACACACAGAATCCAAGCCCAAATAGCTAGATAAAACTACGGCTAATCCCTAGCTCCCAAATCTAATTCATCAGACATCTCTACTTCCATCCAGCTGAGGCTTATCACTCATCTAGACAACTTTTGCTAATGCCTGATCTTCAGAAAGAAGATCTCTTCTTAAAATCTGGCACCTTTGGGATTTGGCTTGGCAGACCGTCTAACTCACTCAGATGACCTTGTAGCTTGAAAACAGATGTCATCTACCACCTTAAGCCCATTCACTTAGCTAATCCTCGTTTAATTCAGTTTCTATTAATTATTAGGGTTATAGCGACTTTTCTTCGATCCCCATTGATTAATGTTGGCCGGCTAAGCCTGTTTGAGAGCATCATTAGTGCAGCCAAACAGCCAATCAGTGCTATTAACATATCGGATTGTGTGTCCCACTGATAACCTTGAGTGCCTAGGAAGGCTGTTACATTATTCTTCGTCAGTAAGGCTACCCACCATTCGATCATTTCATAAAAAGCACTAATCGCTAGGACGATGCATAAAAGTATGAAATTAAGCCATGCCCTGCTCTGAATGATGATTCGTTTTCGAAGGATTATTTCTCGTGCAATCAAGGCTGGAACAAAACCTTGAAAGAAATGGCCAAGCTTATCGAAATTATTACGTTCACTGTCGAACAAACCATCAAAGCCGGGGACTTCTGCATAAGTATAGTGACCACTAATCATTAAAATAATGCAATGAATCAAAATGAAGGTGTAAAGCATCGGTGTTAAATGAAAGCGTTTATAACTGGCGGCTAATATAATAATGACAATAATTGCCGGTGTGGTTTCTAGTAGCCAGGTGAATTGATCCTTTGGGCCTATGCCAGACCAAATAAAGGTTCCTGTAAAGATTATTAGCCATATATATCTCATAAACTTTCCCTTGGTTGCTTCGATTTCAAGGAATCCTCATAACGCGAAGATACTTATCGGCATCTCAGAATCAATTTGGCGCTAAGGTATTACGCCGAAGAATCATAGGGATGCGATGAAATAACTATAGAGACAGAGTATAACTTAATAAACAATTGCGCTTATTTACTATCTATGCAACATTGTGCTATAACTGTAATATTGGCTTAACCCGGTAGGAAGCGCATGGTTGGGCGGAATTGGGTAGAAACGTGTTTGGAACGGGCCTGTGCAGTCTTAACTTGGTTGCCACCCTAATTGGATGGCATCCCCAAGGGGATTCGAACCCCTGTTGTCGCCGTGAAAGGGCGATGTCCTAGGCCGACTAGACGATGGGGACAGCACATTTAAACGCCTATGAAGTAGTGACTAAATTGCACACCTCACAGGGGACGGAACATTACGTGACATCGGCGGTGTGGTCAAGTATTTGAGGTGATTTTGGCGTATCTTCTTCAGTGTTTTTTTAGCCTGCTCTATGCTCGCTTAATCCTGGCTTCGTTGTTGACCACCGTTGCTCTGATAGCTGAGTGTTTTTTAATCTCTTATGACGCAATTTTGTGCTCAAACGGCCTTATTATCATTGATTAAATTAACCATATCGCCCAATCTATAGCCTGTTACTTAAAAGTTATGACAGAACGGCTCTCAATGAACACACTAAGCTCATTCAAAATAAGCAGGCTACTAGAGACTAGTTATTTTTTTGGCACCCTAAATGGGGCGCTGTTAGTGAGCATCAGCACTCAATATGAATATCAATGATTGTATGAGGTTAATGAACAGACTGAGGCCGACATTCAACAGTTACTTAAAGAATATATCGACGAGCCTGATAATAATCTGAGTGCAGAGCAGCAGTTACAAGACTATCTCGAAAGCATACAGTCAACGGCCCATATTCAGTCAGGATTCACTGCCCTTCTATTACGTATTACACCTCAGCTTATCGGTCATAATCCAGATCGTTCAAAAGTAGTAACCATCAAGCAGATCATCTATCAGAACGATCAGCTTCAGGTCTTTATCAGTGTGGTTGAGAGCGAGATGATCGAGGCACTTAGAGTACAATTAATGGATAGCATAGATCAGATAGAGATCGACCAAGTAGACATACGCGATGGTGCCACTAGCGCTAGGATTCGACTTTATGAATAGATTAATTGAGCGCTGGCATGAGCTGACATCACGTGAGCGTTTAATGCTAATGGCTTTAGCCGTCGTATTAGTTGTTGCATTAAGCTATCAGATAGTCTGGCTCCCTCTATCTGATGCAATAGATACTGAAGAACATCGTCGCATAACATTACAGCAAAGCATGCCGCGAATAGAAAATATAATACAGCACTTATCTACCCGCGAAATCAGGCAGCAGTCAAGTATAAATGATACATCTAGTTTACAGCCACTAGTAACGCTGATAGATACATCCCTCAAACAAACTAATCTTAATATGGCATGGGCAGAGCTTCGAGCATCAACCGAAGATATGGTCAAGCTTGAGTTTCAACAAGTAGCTTTTGATGACTTAATTCGTTGGCTGGCTAACTTACAACAGGAACAAGCTGTTGTGATTGTAGAAATAATGCTTAAACAAGATGAAAAAAACGGTATGGTTATGGCAAAAATAACCCTAACTCGTGAATGAAAAAACTAGTTTTTATCTTTGTATTAGCCGGCTTAATCGCACTTTCCATTAATCTACCTGCCAGTCTTTTGAAGCCACTGTTACCTACTGACATTTATGTACAGTCTCTTGATGGCACACTATGGAGTGGGCAAGCACAAGCAGTTCGTTATCAAGGGAAGCCTCTGGGGACGGTGAATTGGAAGGTATTAGTAACTTGCTTTAGCAGATTAAGCGTTTGTGCAGCGATAAAACAGCAAGGACCAACCTTACAGTCCAAATTTATACTGCATGGATCCAAACATTGGCACTTTACAGATCTCTCCGCTAAAGGCGATATGAAGCATTTCGCCGACTATTTCAAACGGTACCGAATCACGCCTAAAGGTCGCTTCATACTTGATCTAAATGAGCTGCAGTTTGCTCATGGTGAACTGCTGAGTGTACGTGGCAGGATAGAGATTAAGCCAATGTGGCTAATCAGCATTATGCGTCTGTCTTTAGGTAATATTAACGCCAAAATAGAGCCAGCTATGAATCCTGAACAAGGCAGCCTAATGCAAATCAGTAATCAGCAAGGGCATTTAGACCTGCGGGGACAAGTGAAAATTACGCCTAAGTTGAGTTATGAAGGTAATTTTACGTTAACACCTAATGACAACAGCAACCGTTCAGTCAAACGTATTCTGCGCTATTTGCGTGGCTATCAGAATAATGGTGAAGTACAGCTGTCATACCGAGGTCAACTGGCACTTACTGCAGACTAAACTTGATCGGGATGCTGTATTCAAATTGTTTAGCGCCTGCCTGAATTTCCAACGGTACACTCGGTAGAGGACTAGCCCGTTTAACCATATTGAGTGCTTCTTTATTCAATGACTGAAAAACAGCTCGGCTTATCAACTCATGATCAATCAGTTCACCGTTGGCAGTAATTACAAAACGTAGGATTACCTCACCTTCTTGCCCTCGGCGTCTTGCATTAGAAGGGTAAAATTTATGCTTGTTTAGCCACAGTGATAGCTCACGTAGATAGGCATTTCGAATATCATCTATTTCCGAAACTGATCTAGTCGATTGAGCAGCATTGGCAGCTGGCTGTACAGCTTGTTCCTCTACTACCCTTTTTTCTACAGGCTGTTTAATCGCCTCGACAACTTTAGGTTTTTGCTTAAGTACCGGTGGCTTTTTTAATTTCTCTTTTTTGACGGTCTTTTTTTCAATTTGTTTTTTCGCAGGGGTCTTCTGTTTAGGCTTGACTACCGGTACAGGGTTACTTGCCTCAGCATGGATTTTACTGAGGCTCAAAGTAATTGATTGCTGTTCGCCCAACTGCTTTATTGTCACCTTCTCTGACGAAGAATATGGCAAGAGTATGAGATGTAATAAGATCGCTAATAGTATGCAGCAAGTCCATTGCAGTGGATTGATTGATCGCCTTGAGATAAGTAATTGTGCTGACAACAATTGTTGATTACTCATCGTTAGCCAGAGTCACAATACGTACTTCTGTAATCTCTAATTGTGCCAATTCATCTAGCAAGACAATCACCGCTGCTGCATCGGCTGCTGCATCGGCTTTTAAACGCATCACTTTATTGCCTTGAATAGGCTCTAGTTGTGCAGCTAAAACTAGCAACTGCTGTTTACTAATAGTGGAATCCTGATAGGCATATTGCCCATCGGCACTGAGAAAGAATGTAGCAACCTCTCTCGCTTCTTCTATTGATATGCTAGCTTGTGGTGAACTCACTTCCAAGGGCTCTGGAGTTTGAAATGATCCCGCCAATAAAAAGAAAATTAACAACAAGAAGACAATGTTTACCAGCGGTAATAAGGTCTCAAAGTGATATTCTTTTTTCTCATACTTAAGGTGCATTAGATTGGCTAACCTCGTTCTTTGCTAGGGAAACATTATTAGCAGCCAAAGCTTTCAGTTTTTCTAAGACACTAATGAGTTGTTGCAATGGCACACCCTGCTCGGCACGCAGCATAATTTGATGTTTAGCATCTACTGCTAACTTAGCTGATAGTGTCTCTAGTAATTCCTTTAGAGTAATGGCTTGTTTATTCAGGCTAATAACCTCTGTTCGCTGCAGTACAACAAAGCTAATACTTGGGTTGCTGTTACTCACAGATGTGGCGGTGCTGAGCTCTAAGGGTAGTTCTCTCCATTGACTGAAACTTGAAACCAACATAAAGAAGATAAGCAATATAAACACAACATCAATCAAAGGCGTTAGATTGACTCGTATTTTTGATTTGCTACCTGATAATTGCATTTGGATAAACTCGCGCCTTAAGCCTTAGCTTAGGTTAAGCAAGATACGTTTTTGCGGTAAATACACGGGTGATGCTATCTTCCATTTCTGCCTTATATCTCTCAGCAACACCTTCGAGATAATTCAGTAAAATGATGGTTGGTATCGCGACTGCAAGACCGGCTGCTGTGGTTAATAAAGCAACCCAAATACCACCTGATAGGATAGCCGGATCAATAGTGGAACCCGCAGCTTCTAATTGTTGGAAGGCATCAATCATGCCGAGCACGGTACCAAATAGGCCAAGCAATGGACTGAGAGCAGCAATCACTTCAAGGATGCGGAAATATTGACGTGAATGTAGCAATTCAATACTGGCTAATCGAATGATTTCTTCTCGGGCTAGTTCAACGTTAAAGGCGCTTTGGCGGTGTAGTGCGATGGCATGCAGCACAATTTTAGCAATCGGCTTATCTATGCCAGTGAGTGCTTCTTGGGCTTGAGCTTCATCACCTTGACGCCAAGCATGCAGTGCTGACTCAAGCGCTTGGTTGTGTATAACGCCGATACGGCTAAATTGCCAAACCTTCAGGAGCACAGTCGCTACACCCAATACAGACATGAATAGTAAAATAATGAGGACTGGCCCACCAGCATCAAACAAACTCTGAATTTCAGGCGAAATACCGAGTAGATTAAGCGTTTTTTCCATTAAAACTTGCCCTAACAAAAATGATAGTGAGCAGATTCTACCTTACCGGGCGAATCTTAACACTGCGTCAACATGACGCATGCTATGAATCCTCTTGTAATAATTTTTATGAGTTCATTGTAGATTTAATTTAGTCGACACCGAGAATATTATTTCGTTGATACTCGAGAATAGTTATCACTTCTTGAATTAGCTCTGCTGCGATTTTTTGCTCTTTCAATGTCTGTGCCATACAGGCCATCATGGCATCGAAATGCACCGTGCTTAGACCTTGGTTTATCACTAAACCACTATGAGCTCAGCGTAAGTTCTTGCCGGTATACAGTGAATTACCACCAAATGCATAGGTTAGAAAGGCATGCATCTTACGTTCTTGCTGATCGATGTCGATGCTTTCAAAAAATTCACATAAAAATGATGGGCTATTCTATGAACACCTTGTTTTGCACCTAGTTTGTCATATAACTCTGATTTCATGTTGTGACCCAATACTATTGTAAGTTAGGCCCAGTATACGATTAGTTATTTATATAAACTATATAACTTTGCTTTAATTGTGGTGATATTAATGATTCGAGCATAAAAAAAGCCGCTAAAAAGCGGCTTTTTTTTACAATACTAGTAGGCTGTTTAAAACAGGTAAAGATCAGCCACTGTGAATGCAATGTATAAAATTGGGATCATCATAATGACAACGGTGATCGTGGTCTTGATACCTTCTTCGTCCATAGTCCTACTCCTAATATTTGTATGTAGCGTTATTCGCCTTATTTTATACTCAGGCTATACCCAAGTTCAATCGTAATACGCTGAAAACCCAGTTTATTAGCTAGGTTTCCAAATGCCGAAAGCTGATCCTGGTGGTGCTATTGGCGCCGCCGGTGCTGCAGGCGCTTCCACAGGCCCTGAGACGTCCTCTAAGACGTGTTGCATAAAGGCTGCTAACTCATCAACAATCTCTTTCTTATCCTTTGCTGGCGCCTCCGAGGTGCCAATAACGAAGCCCACGATGGCACTTAGATACTGGCTGCCAATAAATGGATCTTTTGCACGCTCATCGGCGGCAACGACAACCTTCATGACATCATCAATCAGGCTTTTAGATAGTTGTAACTCATCAGACATAGGGCTTTCCTTAGGTTGCTTTGGAGCTGCGCAAACGCTGCAACATCTCCTTGATTTTAATTTCTAATCCACGATCGACGGGATCATAGTATCTTGTGCCTGAAAGTTCATCAGGAAAATAATTTTCGCCGGCAGCATAACCGCCCTCTTCATTGTGTGCATAACGGTAATCCTTGCCATAATCTAATTCTGCCATTAGTTTGGTAGGTGCGTTACGAAGGTGTTTCGGCACATCTAAACTACCCTTCTCTTTAACATCTCGCATCGCAGTGTTATAAGCCATATAGATGGCATTACTCTTCGGGGCACAGGCAAGAAAAACAATTGCTTGAGCAATCGCTAGTTCACCCTCCGGACTACCCAGCCGATTATAACTGTCCCAGGCTTGTATCGCTATTTGTAAGGCACGCGGATCGGCATTACCAATATCTTCAGAAGCAATGCGCAGTATACGACGAGCAATGTAATTTGGATCACAGCCACCATCGAGTAAGCGGCAATACCAATATAAGGCAGCATCCGGGTCGGTACCACGGACTGATTTATGCAGTGCCGAGGTTAAATCGTAAAAATACTCACCCTTGTTATCAAATCGCCGCAGGCTAGTTTGTGTCACTTGGGCGATCAATTCACGCTCAATAATGCGCTGGCCTTGTATATCTTGTTCGCTCAGATCAAAGGCCACTTCCAGCATCGACAGTGCACGACGAGCATCACCATCGGCAGCTGCTGCCAATAGGTTTAAGGTATCATCACTAATTACTATATTTTCTGCCCCTAAGCCACGCGATTTATCTGTCACTGCACTTTTCAAGCAGCCGAATAAGTCTTCTACCCTCAATGACTTTAAAACATAGGTTCTAGCACGTGAGAGCAAGGCATTATTTAATTCAAATGATGGGTTTTCAGTAGTTGCACCAATAAAGCAGATAGTGCCATTTTCTATATGCGGTAAGAAGGCATCTTGTTGAGATTTATTAAACCGATGGACTTCATCCACAAATAAGATAGTGGTCGCTTGCCCTGCTGCTTGATTTTGCTGCGCTTGTTCAACTGCTGCACGAATCTCTTTTATACCTCCCAATACTGCTGAGATAGCTACAAAAGGTACTTGGCATTGCCTTGAAATAATTTGTGCAATGGTAGTCTTGCCGGTACCAGGTGGCCCCCATAAAATCATTGAATGAGGTCTTCCGGAATCTATTGCCTTACGTAGAGCAGATTGCTCACCAAAAAGGTGTTCTTGACCGATAAACTCATCGCAACTTTGTGGCCGCATTCTATCGGCTAAAGGTCGATAGCCGTCATTATCAGCAAAAAGGTCATCCATAGCACTCATCTACTCGACCACTGTCCCAATCACATCAAGGCCTTTATCTGGCGAGAACTGAAAAGTTTTATCCGCGATACGATGATTAATTAATACCCGTGAAAATCGAATCATCGTGGTTTGATCAAAATGATCAAGTAGCTTCATCTCACGTACTTGATTACCTTTAAGACCAATCTCAACACGATAAAATTCAGTATCTTGTACTTTAGGCACTAATGCTCGCCATTCCAGACCAAAGGCCTCACCTAGCATCCGTATCTCGAAATCTTGATAGATAGCACGGTAATTGGTGAGCAATAATATCGGTGAATTACCTAACGCTTTAGCCAGCGGCTGTACACTAACCTGTTCTAATTCATGGTCAATCAACCATAGGTTTTTACCATCAGAAATAATATCTTGTGGCTCCGGCGATTCGTAATGCCAGATAAAGCGGCCCGGTTTTTTTATTTTAATCGTGCCGCTGGATTCTTGAATGAGATGGCCTTGATCATCACGCACTTCTTGATAAAAGTTGGCTTGCAATGTTTCTATCGCAGCAACGATGGCCTCTAGATCTTGATCCGCTTCATCGATAACAAACTTATCTTCAGCCTGTGCGAATGAAGACCATAAAATAAAAAATAGAAGGCTTAAATAAGCAGACATCTGCAAGTTTTCCGAAGTTGTAGAGCTTTTTAAGGGTACGCGATCAGAGCCAATAAAAGCGAGCGATTTTACCGAGGTGGTGCTGGTGCCAACACTTCACGGCTACCATTGGATTGAACACTGGAAACCACACCACTGCTTTCCATTTCTTCGATCATACGGGCAGCACGATTATAACCAACCTTTAAGCGACGTTGAACATAGGAAATTGAGGCCTTGCGTGTCTCTGTAACAATGGCAACGGCTTGGTCATACAGTGGGTCCATCTCGTCATCTGAATCACCGTTTTCATCATCTAACCCTGGAATACCAGTAACTGGCTCAGTCAGAATTTCTTCGAGGTAGTTTGCTTGTCCACGCTGACGCAAGAAATCACAGATATTGTGGACTTCTTGATCTGAGACAAAAGCACCATGGACACGTTCTGGGATAGAGGTACCAGGTGGTAGATACAACATATCACCGTGTCCTAGTAGTTGCTCTGCACCCATCTGATCAAGAATAGTGCGAGAATCAATCTTTGACGAAACCTGAAACGCCATTCGCGTTGGAATATTAGCTTTAATTAAACCGGTAATAACATCCACTGATGGCCTTTGTGTCGCGAGTATTAGGTGGATACCAGCAGCCCGTGCTTTTTGTGCTAGACGTGCAATTAAATCTTCTACTTTCTTGCCGACAACCATCATCATATCGGCAAACTCATCAACCACGATTACAAGCAATGGTAGTTGTTCTAATTCTGCTGCTGTGATTTCTGCTGAGAGTTGTTCTTCTGGCTTGAATAAAGGGTCAAGAATAGGCTCACCTTTAGCCCGCGCTTCGCTGATCTTGCTGTTATAACCGGCAAGATTACGCACACCTAAGATAGACATCAGCTTATAACGACGTTCCATTTCAGCAACCGACCAACGCAGGGCATTGGCAGCTTCTTTCATGTCGGTTACCACAGGTGTTAATAGATGTGGAATGCCTTCATATACGCTGAGCTCTAGCATCTTAGGATCGATTAAGATCATGCGGACATCTTCTGCCGTTGATTTATACAATAAGCTCAAAATCATTGCATTAACTGCCACCGACTTACCTGAGCCAGTAGTACCAGCAACTAATAGGTGCGGCATAGCAGCAAGATTGACCACTACCGGCAAACCACCGATATCTTTGCCTAAAGCCATAGAGACTGGTGACTTAGATTCATCATATAGATTCGATTTCAGAATCTCACTTAAACGCACCATTTCGCGACTTTCATTCGGAATTTCAAGCCCGATTGAGGGTTTACCTGGAATCACTTCAACGATGCGTACACTAATAACAGACAAGGCTCGTGCTAAATCTTTTGCCAATGCAGTGACTTTACTCACCTTTAGACCGGGTGCCAGTAACAATTCAAACCGTGTCACGATTGGCCCAGGGTGTACTTCACTGACCTCAGCTTCAATATTAAAATCTAATAACTTCAGCTCCACTTGCCGTGATAGAGCCTCTAATGCGGCATCTGAATAACCAGTCGCTTCACTCACCGTATTATCTAACAACATCAGTGGTGGTAGGTCGTTATTACCCTTCCCTTCAAATAATGGAATTTGTTTCTCACGCTCAACACGTTTACTCACCTTAACCGTATTCACGGTAGGTTCAATTCGTGGTTTCTTACGCGGCTTAGCAATCCGCGCTTCAAATTTAGGTGTGCGTGCTTTCTCTAGGGCAGCTTGATCTCTACGCTGCATAATTTGCTGATAGATATAACTGCATTTAGCACTGACCCAGAGTGCAGACAAGACTGTCAGCTTACCGAGTAGATCAATGATCTTTAACCAGGACAGACTGGAGAAGATAGATATTCCCGCTAAGAACATAGCTAAAAGTAAAAGTGTTGTACCGGAATAGTTGAATGCCAGAATGAATAGGTCACTGAGTACGCTACCGAGCACACCTCCTGCATCCGCAGGTAGAAAGCTAGGCTCAAAGTGCATCGAAGAAAGCCCACAACCTGAGGCTAAAGTTAATAGGAAACCAAACCAACGTAGCCACATCAAACGGTAGTCCGGTTGGCCGTCTATATCGACACCTTTATATAACAACCAACCGCTATACATCACCATTAATGGAGCGATATAGGCTAGGTAGCCAAAGAGAAATAAGAATAGACCCGCAAAAAAGGCGCCAGCAGAACCACCTAGGTTATGCACAACGGCATCGGTGTTACTCAAGGTAAAGCCTGGGTCAGCACGATCGTAACTAATCAATGCTAAATACAAGTACACACCAATAGCGACCAACATCACCAGCATAGCCTCACGGATACCCCGACCAAGGTGTGTCTTGGAGCTCTTTGTTGTTCTCTTAGGTTTTTTACTGGTTGCTTGAGCCACTATTAATTCTGTATATGCAAAATATAACGTAAATGATTGATTTTTTTCTGTTTATTGTCAAGAATATTCTTATCGTCCTAAAACTAATTGAATGTTATCCTTTGCAGTCAAAAAATCGCTGTCGTGCCCTAAATATACACCTTAGTAGACACCTCAAACAGCACCATATTACGAATTAAAAATTAACTTCTTCGGAGGACTAATTATGAGCGAGAGCCAACACCATCGATTAATCATTTTAGGCTCGGGCCCTGCCGGTTATACCGCAGGTGTTTATGCTGCACGTGCCAACTTAAATCCTGTAATTATCACTGGCATGGAACAGGGTGGTCAGCTAATGACTACAACCGATGTCGATAATTGGCCTGGTGATGTCGATGGCTTACAAGGACCTGATTTAATGCAACGTATGTTGCAACATGTTGAGCGTTACGGCACTGAAGTGATTTTCGATCATATCAATAAAGTTGATTTCAGCTCACGTCCCTTCAAGTTGGAAGGTGATATGAATGGCAATTACACCTGTGATGCATTAATTATCTCAACCGGTGCATCGGCCATGTATCTAGGCCTAGATTCAGAAGAGGCGTTTAAGGGTAAGGGGGTTTCAGCCTGTGCTACCTGTGATGGCTTCTTCTATAAGAACCAACGCGTAGTCGTCGTCGGTGGTGGTAATACCGCTGTTGAAGAAGCCTTATATCTTTCTAACCTGTGTGAGCATGTGACCTTGATCCATCGTCGTGACAGCTTACGTTCTGAGAAGATCCTACAAGACAAATTGTTTGAAAAAGAAGCTCAAGGCAAAGTCAGTATCGCGTGGAATCACCAATTAGACGAAGTCTTAGGCGATAACTCTGGTGTTACCGGTGTACGTATTAAAAGTACTGCGGATCAGTCAACCCAAGACATCGACTGCCAAGGCGTCTTCATTGCTATCGGCCATCGTCCAAACACCGACTTATTTGTTGGCCAACTAGACATGCAAGGTGGTTATCTCACAGTCCAAAGTGGTTTAAAGGGTAACGCTACTGCAACAACTGTTCCTGGTGTCTTTGCTGCTGGTGATGTTATGGATCATACCTATCGACAAGCAATTACCTCCGCCGGTACCGGCTGTATGGCTGCTTTAGACGCTGAGCGTTATCTGGACCAACTTAAGTCAGACTAAAACAGCAGTGAGTGATCAACAGAAACAACCTCTAGAAATTAGTTTTCACCGAGCAATTGATGAGATTGGTGCGCAAGATTGGAATGGTTTGGCCGGTACGGCTGCCCCATTCATGCGTTATGAATTTCTAGAGGCACTGGAAGAAAACAACTGCGTTGGCCCTGATTATGGTTGGTTACCCTATCATATCGCCGTGCGCGATACGGATCAGCAGTTAGTTGCCGCCTGCCCTATCTATATTAAAACCAATTCCTATGGTGAGTTTGTCTTTGATTGGAATTGGGCCTCGGCTTACGAACAGGCCAAACTTCAATATTACCCAAAGATGGTCTGTTCAGTACCATATAATCCTGCCACTGGCATGCGTATTTTGAGTCAGGATCCAGCACTAAAAACCCTAGTTATTCAACAAGCCATTGCGATCGCCAAAAAGATGCAAATGAGTGGTATGCACTGGCTATTCACTACCACTGAAGATACTACTTTATGTGAAAAACAAGGATTAATGTTACGCATGGGCTGCCAATATCATTGGTTTAATCATAACTATGCATCCTTTGATGACTTCACTGCGAGCTTTGTCTCTAGGAAACGAAAAAAGGTCAATCGCGAGCGTCGCATGGTGGCTGAGCAAGGTATAGAGATTAAAGTAATTCATGGTAATGAGGCCAGTGCCGAACAGATTATTCGCGCACATCAGTTTTATGTCAGCACCTTCGATCGAAAATCTGGTGTCCCCACTCTACAACTAGAATTTTTCCAACAGATCTGTCGCACTATGGGCCAACAAGTAGTGTTCTTCTTTGCTTACCATCAAGAACAGGCGATTGCCTGTGCCATCTGTTTACGTAGTGACGATACACTATATGGTCGTTTCTGGGGTTGTGATGAGCAGTACCACAGCCTGCACTTTGAGACCTGTTTCTACCAGGGTATCGATTATTGTATTAAGCATCAGTTGCAACGTTTTGAGCCGGGTGCACAGGGTGAACATAAGATTGCCCGAGGCTTTGTTCCAACTAAAACCTGGTCGGCACATTGGATTGAAAATGAGCAGTTTCGCCCAGTCTTAGAAAACTTCTGTCAACGTGAGCAACATGGCATGCAGCATCAAGTCGATGAACTCACGACCATGTTGCCGTTTCGTGAAGCATCATGAGTGCCGATGATCTAACTTTATTAGATCCAAAAGATAGCACCACACCCTTCCCACACCCAAAACAAGCCTTGAATGACCCAGAAGGTTTATTGGCGGCTGGCGGTGACCTATCACCTACCCGCATTTTACAAGCCTATCAACAGGGTATCTTTCCTTGGTATTCCGATGGGCAACCGATTTTATGGTGGTCACCTAATCCACGAGGTGTGCTTTGGCCACGTGAATTTATCGCTCATAACAGCTTAAAACGTATCATTAATAAAGGCTGGCGGGTGAGCTATGACCAAGCTTTCGAATCGGTCATACGCGCCTGTGCAGAACCTAGGGGCAACGATCAGGGCACCTGGATCACAGAGGACATGATTCAAGCCTATTGCGAGTTACATGCATTAGGGCCAGCACATTCTATTGAGGTTTGGGATGAAAAACAGCTGATTGGTGGTGTCTATGGCATTGCCTTAGGCAAGTTGTTCGCTGGTGAATCGATGTTCTCACGACAATCAGGCGGTTCTAAAATCGCTCTACTATATCTTTCAGCTTATCTGGATAATTGGGATTATGCCTTGATTGATACACAACTACCGAGTGAACATTTAGTCAGTTTAGGTGGACGCACTATGTCACGTGAAGCCTATTTAGATTTGCTACAGACTGCGACACATGAAAGCGTCGCAGCACAGGCCTGGCAGCCTGGACAAGCTATTGATATCAATCATTGGTTAAAGACCCGCCTACTGTAAGCTGAGGTCTAATCGAGATGAACTAGGCTTATCCCATATTCGACAGAATGGCGTCCTTCACATCGGCAAGCTTTGCATCAATCGTAATTAGTTTACTAGTGGCTTGCTTAATAGCGGTATCAGGATCTTTCAGGCCATGACCAGTCAAGGTACATACCACGGTGCTGCCAGCAGGAATTTTACCACTTTCAATATCACGCAAGGCACCGGCAACTGAAGTTGCTGATGCAGGTTCACAAAAGACACCTTCAGAGCCTGCCAATAAACGTTGGGCAGCTAGAATTTCATCATCACTGCACTCATCAAACCAGCCACCTGATTCTTTATTTACCTTCCAAGCATTATCCCAACTCTGTGGGTGCCCGATACGAATTGCAGTTGCAATTGTTTCAGGGGCATCAACCATATCACCACGCATAAATGGAGCACTGCCTGCCGCTTGGTAACCAATCATCTTAGGTCGCTTAGCACTCTTAACACCTTGTAAAAATTGGCAGTTGCCTGAACAGAGGCTACACGACTGAGTGCATTCATTGGCATATTCTGAATAACCGATCCAATGCGCTGTGATATTGCCAGCATTACCTACTGGCAAACAATGAAAATCTGGAGCCTCACCAAGTTCATCAACAATCTCAAAGGCCGCTGTCTTTTGCCCCTGCAAACGGTAGGGATTAATACTGTTAACGATATCTACTGGCGCTTCGGTAGCGACTTCTTTTACCAAACGCATACCATCATCAAAGTTACCTTTGACTTGAATCACCACCGCACCTTGAATCATTGCTTGTGCTAACTTACCCATAGCGATCTTACCTTCAGGAATCAACACAAAGGCAGCGATGCCTGCACGCGAAGCATAGGCTGCAGCTGATGCTGAAGTGTTACCAGTGGAAGCACAAATAATGGCACGACTGCCATCTTGCACCGCCTTGGTTACCGCCATCGTCATCCCTCGGTCTTTGAATGAGCCGGTTGGATTAAGGCCTTCATATTTAAGCAGTAAGCGTACATCGTGCTTTTTTAATAGCTCAATATTATGGCATTCGATTAGAGGAGTATTCCCCTCACCTAGGCTAATAATTCGGCCATTAGGATCGATTGGCATACGCGAGATGTAATTATTAATAAGCCCGGTATAACGATTTTCAGTTGCATTTGTAGTCATAATTTAACCCAAAGATTCTACGCGGATACGGACAATGTCAGCATGTACCGCATCCAATTTTTGCAAGGCATCCAATGCAATTTGCATATTGGATTCTAAACATTCATGGCTGAGCATTACCAAGGATACGCAACCTTGTTCGTCTTCTTTATCTTTTTGTACGATGGCCTCTATGCTGATATTACAGTCGGCAAAACAACGTGTGATATTAGCCAACACACCAGCTTCATTACTAACCTGTAGGCGTAAGTAGAAAGCAGTGTTGACCGCAGACATTGGTAATATCGTCAGATCCTTGATCGCATCTGGTTGGAACGCAAGATGTGGAACCCGGTTACCTGGATCACTAGTAAATGCACGACAGACATCAACCAGATCAGCTACTACTGCAGATGCCGTTGGCTCAGCTCCAGCACCTGGACCGTAATACAGCGTTGGCCCAACAGCATCAGCATTGACCAAGACTGCATTCATCACACCATCGACATTAGCAATTAAGCGTCGCTCTGGAATCAGCGTTGGATGTACACGCAATTCAACACCAGATTCAACTCGACGTGCAATTCCTAGATGTTTAATGCGATACCCAAGCTCAGCAGCATACTCAACGTCACTTTTTTGAATCGCTGAAATCCCTTCGGTATAAACCTTTTCAAACTGCAATGGCAGACCAAAGGCAATCGAGGCTAAGATAGTTAGCTTATGCGCTGCATCAATTCCTTCAACATCAAAAGTCGGGTCAGCTTCGGCATAACCCAGTGCCTGCGCTTCGCTTAAGACATCATCAAAGTCACGACCTTTATCGCGCATCTCAGTCAAAATAAAATTACCGGTACCATTAATAATACCAGCCAACCATTCAATCTGATTACCAGCGAGCCCTTCGCGGATCGCCTTAATGATAGGAATACCACCTGCAACAGCAGCTTCAAAAGCCACG
>Ga0228674_1001151_pt1 | contig 16230 bp, 11 predicted proteins | sample 1D_rmetaG_FD_189054 | JGI IMG/M metagenome (GOLD analysis project Ga0228674, IMG submission 189054) | Seawater microbial communities from Monterey Bay, California, United States - 1D_r | ecosystem: Environmental > Aquatic > Marine > Coastal | place: USA: California | collected 2016-09-26
GAACTATCTGTTGAACCTACCAATACAACTCCGAAGTTAATAGATGTGCTGTCTGCGGAAACGATTTGACTTGTTGCAAAGAGTGGCAGCAAAAGGGTGAGGAATAAAAGTCTTTTCATATGTTAATTTTCTTACAACAAAGGTAAATATTAATAGCTTTGTTTTTATACCTAAAAACTATGAGTAAGATTAAATTACTGTTATTTTCCATTGCTAGTGGATTAATAATGGCACTCTCTTGGCCAGCCATCGGCGAACTTACAACAGTTATTCTTATTGCCTTCACACCACTTTTGTTGGTGGAACACGAAGTGAGTAAAAGAGACGGGAAAACAGGGTTTACTGTTTTTAGCTATGCTTATTTAAGTTTCTTTCTTTTCAATTTGATTACGACATACTGGATTTACCATGCTTCTCTTTGGGGTGCCTGTATGGCAGTAATTTGTAATTCCTTGTTTATGGCCATTGTGTTTTGGCTGTTTCACATCACCAAAAAGAAAGTAGGTAAAAAGGAAGGCTACATTGCATTTGTGTTGTACTGGTTAGCCTTTGAATACTTGCATATCAATTGGGAGTTATCTTGGACATGGTTAACCCTAGGGAATGTTTTTGCTGCTACACCAAAAAATGTTCAGTGGTATGAATATACCGGAGTTTTAGGCGGTAGTTTATTAATTTTAGTTTCAAACCTTCTTTTTTTCAAGGTGGCTTTAGAAAATAAGGTGAACGACCGATTTAATTGGAAAGGGTTAGCATTATTCCTGTTATTACCGCTAGCAATGAAATTGATTTCTGTTTTTGGTTTTGACACGAAGACAAATGGCGAAGAAGTTGAGGTGGTGATTGTTCAACCAAATATTGACCCATATAATGAGAAGTTCACTACTGCTCCGTCAGACCAAATTGATAAAATGATTGATTTGGCGAAAACAAAATTGACGCCTTCTACGGATTATTTAATTTTTCCTGAAACAGCGATTCCCGAGTCCCATTGGGAGCATGAGTTTGAACAGCTACTGATGACAGACGAATTGAGGAAGTTGAGAGCTAAAAGTCCGAAATTGAAAAGTATTATTGGGTCTTCTGCATCTGTATTGTACACGCCTGGAATGGAGCTCAGGCCAACAGCAAATCAATTTAAAGATGGAAGTGGTTATTACGATAATTACAACGCCGCTTTTCAATTAGATGAAGATAACGGTGTTCAAATACACCATAAGTCAAAATTGGTTTTGGGCGTAGAAAAGTTGCCTTTTATTCGATCTATTCCACTAATGAAAAAACTTTCAATTAACCTTGGTGGTACTTCAGGAGGATTGGGGTATTCTGAACATCCAGAGGTTTTTAAAGCGCCAAATGATACTTCAATTTTGGCGCCAATAATTTGTTACGAATCCATTTATGGAGAATATGTAACAGAATACTCTCGAAAAGGTGCCAATTTGTTTGCCATTATTACAAACGATGGTTGGTGGGACGACACTCCTGGCTATAAACAGCATTTAGCCTATGCCAGTTTACGAGCTATTGAAAACAGAAAGTGGATTGTTCGTTCTGCCAATACAGGAATTTCAGCAGTAATTGATGATAATGGAGAAATTTTGGAAAAGACAACATGGTGGGAGGCGGCAGCAATATATGCAAAGGTTAAACTAAATCCTACGATTACATTTTATGCACTATATGGCGATTACATTGGCAGAATTGCAAGTTTGTTGGCAGTTTTAATGATCGCTCTTACAGTGGTCCGATCTTTAAATAAAACAGGAAATAGATTAAAAGGATAATGCAAGCAAACAATTGCTAGAAGACTCTTCAACGAATTAGTATACAATTTTGCCAATTCAATGCTACGATTAAAGAAGTTAGTTTAAGTAAATTTGCAGCCCAATTTTAGAATAGAATTATGGAAAAGTACGATGTAGTAATTATAGGTTCAGGTCCTGGAGGATACGTAGGAGCAATTCGTTGCGCTCAATTAGGAATAAAAACTGCGCTTATTGAAAAATACAATAGCCTTGGCGGAACATGTTTAAATGTAGGATGTATTCCATCAAAAGCCTTGTTAGATTCATCTGAGCACTTCCATCAAGCGAAACATGACTTTACAGAGCATGGCATTGACTTGAAGGACTTAAAAGTGAACTTTAAGCAGATGATTGATCGAAAACGTGGAGTGGTTGAACAAACGGTAGGCGGAATTGACTTTTTAATGAAGAAGAATAAAATTGATGTGTACCATGGCATGGGTTCTTTTGAGTCAGCTACTGTTATTGCAATTGATGATTCAGCAGGGGAAGAAGCGAAGAAAATTGAAGCTAAAAATGTAGTGATTGCAACTGGTTCTAAGCCCGGTTCTTTGCCGTTCATTAAATTAGATAAAGAACGCGTAATTACTTCAACGGAAGCATTGGAACTAAAAGAAGTTCCTAAAAAAATGACCGTAATTGGAGGTGGTGTAATAGGACTTGAATTGGGGTCTGTTTATGCACGTTTAGGAACAGAAGTAACGGTAGTGGAGTATATGGATCGAATTATTCCAACCATGGATGCGACCATGAGCAAAGAGTTGATGAAGTCGATGAAAAAGCTCGGCGTTAATTTTATGCTAAGTCATAAAGTGAAAGAAGTTACTCGAAAAGGTAAGTCAGTAACAATTAAGGCGGACGACAAAAAAGGAGCACAAGTGGTTTTAGAGGCAGATTACTGTTTGGTTTCAGTAGGAAGAGTTCCTTACACCGATAAGCTAGGTTTAGATAAGGCTGGAGTAAAAATGGACGATCGAGGCAGAGTAGAAGTAAATGGTCATCTACAAACTAATGTTCCAAATATTTACGCTATTGGTGATATAGTAAAAGGCGCAATGCTTGCGCATAAGGCGGAAGAAGAAGGGACTTATGTTGCTGAATTTATTAATGGAGAAAAGCCACACATTGATTACAATTTGATTCCAAACGTAGTGTATACGTGGCCGGAAGTTGCCGCAGTAGGTAAAACTGAAGAGCAGCTAAAAGAAGAAAAAGTAGCGTACAAATCCGGTTCGTTTCCATTTAAAGCAAGTGGTAGAGCAAGAGCTTCCATGGATTTGGATGGTTTGGTGAAAGTTTTGGCAGATAAAGAAACTGATGAAATTTTAGGAGTACACATTTGTGGACCAAGAGCTGCAGATATGATTGCCGAGGCAGTTGTAGCGATGGAATTTAGAGCTACTGCCGAAGATATCTCAAGAATTTCACACGCTCACCCTACATTTAGCGAGTCTACCAGAGAAGCAATGTTAGCTGCAACGGAAAATAGAGCAATTCATATTTAAGATTTGTTGTCTCATTCAAGAACTACGAATGTGACCAAATAAATAAACAAAACAGCAAGAAGGATGTCTTCTTGCTGTTTTTAGTTAACTTCAATCTATGTCAAAAACAGGTGTTTTATTAATCAACTTAGGTACTCCAGACGATGCAAAGTGGGGTGCTGTTCGAACCTATTTATCAGAATTTTTAAATGACCCGAGAGTAATCGATATTCCGTGGCTGCTGCGTAAAATATTGGTCAATGGAATCATTGTTCCTTTTCGATCGTTCAGTTCTACAAAAATTTACAAGGAGTTGTGGACAGATCGAGGTTCTCCGTTGATTTATCATGGAGAAAGTGTAACAGAGAAGTTACAAGCGCAGTTGGGAGATGATTATGGTGTTCACTTAGCCATGCGTTACCAAAATCCGAGTATGGAGAAGGTGATGGGAGAGATGAGGTTGGAGAACTATAAAAAAATCATCATCATTCCATTATTTCCGCACTACGCTTCGGCAAGCTCTGGTTCGGCCATGGAAAAAGCGCTAAAAATAATTTCCAAATGGTGGGTGATTCCTGAAATTTCGATGATAAGTCAGTTTTGGGACGACGAAGGTTTTATTAATTCGTTCGTTGCTAGGGCTAATCAATATAATTTAGACGATTACGATCATGTTTTATTCAGTTATCACGGACTACCGGAACGCCATGTAGATAAAGTTTACGATGATGGAGTACCTTGTGCAGATCACAACTGTGAGAACGAAGTAGCAGAAGACAACAAGTATTGTTACAAAGCAACCTGTTACGGAACAACTAGACTGTTGGTTGAAAAATTAGGAATTCCTGAAGAGAAGTACACCGTTGCATTTCAGTCGCGATTAGATAAAAAATGGCTTCGTCCATTTTCGGATGATTTTATAAAAGAAAGAGCTGAAAAAGGAGACAAGAAAATTTTAGCCTTCTCGCCAGCTTTTGTAGCTGATTGTTTGGAAACCACGGTAGAGATTGGAATTGAATATCAAGAAATTTTCGAAGAGCACGGAGGAGAGAAAGTGCAATTGGTAGAGAGTTTGAACGATCACCCTTTGTGGATTGATACCTTGGAAAAGATGGTTAGAGATAGAACCTAGGAGTATTTTAAATTAAAAGATGACGGTGATAGGGTTTTGGTTCTATCACCGTTTTTTTGTGCTACTATTGATAGATGCGTGAACCATAAATTGCCACTATTTTGAATATTCACCGAAAGTTTTATCTTTAGAATTAAATTGATAGGATTATGTCGAAAAAGAAAAGCAAATCGAATACATTGATCATTATCGGAGTCTTTCTAATCGTATTAGGAGGCTTAATGATTTACAACAGCTATGTTTCTGGTAACAAAGGGTTAATCACCAGTGCTGTTTTTTCAATTATTATTGGAGGTGTACTTTTTTATGTGTCTAAAAAGTCGGTGAAGAGAAGAAGGAAATAAGTTAATTTAATACTTCCCCTTCAGGCCTTTTGTGTTTCCAACGTTTGTGACTCCACAACCAATATTCTGGTTGTTGTTGAATAACATTCTCCAACATTTTTGTGTGGGTTTTTGAAATAAAACCTACCGCTTCTTCATTAGGTTGTTCCGTGATTACATCATATTGTAATTCGTAATAACCCCGTTTTACTTTGTAGATATTCGTAAAAATTACAACCGCATTAAATTCTTTAGCAAATTTTTCTGTTCCGAATTGAATTCCAGTTTCTTGGTTTAAAAACTTCATCCAGTAAGCCCGTTGACTTTTTCTTGGCGACTGGTCCGCTCCAAAAATGATGGCGTATAAATCTGAATTGATGTCATTCAGTTTACTTTTTATTTCTGTTATCGACAGCATTCCTAAGCCATATTTTGAACGGCTTTCAGTTATCTTTTCGTTGATAAACTTATTTTTTAATGGCGTATAAAGCGCTAAGGTTTTGTGAGCCGTAGTCGCACCAATTGTGATGGCAAATAGCTCCCAGTTCCCATAATGACCCCCAACTAAAACCACTTGTCTGCCTTGTTTGAAATGCTGATTTACCACTTCAATGTTTCGATCTTTCATTCGAGTTTTAGCATCTTCTAAAGAAATACTAAACGCCTTTAAACTTTCCACTACTAAGTCGCATAAATGGCTGTAGAATTTCGCTTCAATGGCTAAAATTTCTTTTTCAGATTTTTCGGGAAAGGAATTAGATAAATTTTGTCTCACTACTTTCGTTCTGTATCCGATGATTCTGTAAAGCACAAAATACAGGAAGTCTGAAAGTAGATAGAGCATCCAAAACGGTAACTTTGAGATGGGCAAAATAACAATGTAAAATAGAAGCTTCGAACCCATTAGTTAACGTTTTGAATAATGTATTTTCGATTCATAAAAGTAAATTCATCACCGGCTGTTTTTTCGGTCATTAACTTTCCTAATGGAGAGTTAAGAGATAATCCTATTAAATCATGTTCTTCTGAATTGAGTTTTCCAAAAGCTATCCCAAAGAAAAAAAGACCGTGATTTGTTTGCACTACACTTCCATTTTGAATTGATGTTGATGGTTTCAACGATATGTTTTGCAAAGCGTTAACTTGTTTTTTAAGGTAGGCAATTCGTTCCTCAATTCTGCTGACTTCTTGGTTCATCATTTCTCTTGAAGTCTCAAATTTATCTCCGGCACTGCTTTTGGTTTCCTTACCAATTTCTTCATTCACAGAATGCAATTCATCTATATAATCTGTCAACTGGGTTTCCAAATGCTGCTGTATGAATGAAATGATTTTTGCTTTATTCATGAACGGGCAAATGTATCCATCAATTTTAAATTTATCGTTTCTTCTCATCGTACTAAAACATACATTTGTGAAGTGAGACAAATAGCCCAAATAAAGCGTTCTGAACACCCATTTTTTATAGATGCATTGGTGGAATGGTCAACGCAATTTGACATGGCGTCTGTATTAAATAGCAACCACTATGCTGACACCTATGGTGCATACTCGCTGCTAGCCGGAATAGGCAGTAAGAGAAATCTTCGAAATGGCAGTATACAAGAGCTGAGAGATTTTTATACTACAAAAAAACCCTGGCTTTTTGGACACTTAGGGTACGACTTAAAAAATCAGTTGGAACAGCTGAAATCAAGTCATCCCTCGCACTTTGATTTTGGTGATTTAAGCTTTTTCGAACCGGAAATATTGGTCGTGCAAAAAAGGGGAGAGGATGAAGTTTATTTTCATGGCGAGAGTGAAGTAGTGGTAAATGAGTTTATAGATGACTTGCATAACTTTCAGCCTAAGACTGCAGTTTTACCAAGGTTGCAAGCTAAAATACAGCGCCAAGAATATTTGGAAGCGATAAAACAGTTGAAATCTGAAATCCAGTTTGGAAACATATATGAAATAAACTATTGTCAAGAGTTTTACAAAGAGCAAGTTGAGGTAAATGTTGCAGCGGTTTATGGTATGTTGAATGTCAAATCTGCAATGCCTTTTTCAGCTTTTTATAAACTTGAAAATGATACCTTAATGTGTGCCTCTCCTGAAAGGTTTTTAGTGAAAAGAGGAGACCAAGTATATTCTCAACCCATTAAAGGAACCATTAAAAGAGGAGCGTCAGAGCAAGAAGACGAGCTTTTGAAGCAACAATTGAAGTCAGACTTGAAAGAGCAAACAGAAAATGTGATGATTGTAGATTTGGTCCGGAATGATTTGTCGAGGACAGCTGCTCGAGGGACTGTGAGGGTTGAGGAGTTGTTTGGAGTTTATCCATTTCCGCAAGTGCATCAATTAATTTCAACCGTTCGTTCAACGTTAGACAGTAAATATGATATTTTTGATGTTATTGAAACGTGCTTTCCAATGGGAAGTATGACAGGAGCGCCAAAAATTTCTGCAATGAAGTTGGCAGATTTACACGAGAAATCAAGAAGGGAGTTGTATTCTGGAAGTGTAGGTTACATTACACCGGATGGAGATGCTGATTTTAACGTGGTGATTCGGAGCTTAATGTATTCTGAAAAAAGCAGGTACTTATCCTTGACTGTTGGGGGTGCAATCACTAGCTTAGCTAATGAAGAAACGGAATACGAAGAGTGCTTATTAAAGGCAAAAGCAATTTTTGAATTAGGAGAAAAATAGATGTTTAAAACGTTTAAAAAAGAGTTTAAGAACTGTAACATATGCTTTGATCAAAAGATTTTGATTGCGGTAAGCGGCGGTGTTGATTCCATGGTCTTGTGGGACTTGATGGAAAAGTCACACTATCTTTATGGTGTGGCGCACGTTAATTTTTCACTGCGGGGAGAAGATAGTGATGTTGATGAGGAGATGGTGCGTCGAATTGCTAAAGAACGAAAAACTCCATTCTTTTCAAAAAAGGTTGACGCGATACAATTTGCAAAAGAAAGTGGTGTTTCAATTCAAATGGCGGCTCGAAGTATACGGTATGATTTCTTTAAGGAACTTGAAGAAAAGCACGAATACAATAGCCTCGCAACCGCCCACCATTTGGAGGACGATGTTGAAACATTTTTATTGAATCTCAATAGAGGAACGGGAGTAAAAGGCTTGGCTGGAATTCGCTCTACGGCAGAAACTTTCAGGCCCTTATTAGGTTTCACGAAATCAGAAATTCGAAAATATGCTGCTGAAAACTCAGTCGAATTTAGGGAAGATAAGTCTAACGAATCCCAGCAATACGATCGAAATTGGTTTCGTCATAAGATCATAGCGTCTTGGAAAGAAAGGAATCCAAGTTTGTTGAAGACCATGCGCCAAAACTTACATCACTTGAAGGAGACGTATGATATCCTCGATGAATTTGTAAATCAGCAATCAGCGCAGTTAAATATGGAGTTGGAGAATGGTTATATTAATTTCTCAACGATTGAAAAATTGGACCGAAAGCAATTTTACCTCTATCACGTTTTATCTCCTCTTGGGTTTACTTCGGTTCAAGTCAACAACCTATTGGTGTGCATTAAAAAGAAACAAGTGGGTAAGATCTTTATGGGTAAAGACTCAAATATTTTTGTTGACCGTGAAAAAATTGAGATTATCCATGGAATTAAAGATGAAGAATCCTTTGTTTATTTAATTGAAAAAAATACAACCTTAATCACTGACCCCATTCGTATTGAATTTCAGCGCTTATTAAAAAAGGAATACAACTCGGAGATTAAAAGCAAAAAGGAAGAGGTTGTTGATCGCAGTAAATTGGTATTTCCGTTAAAAATCAGAAAATGGACGGCTGGAGATAAAATGCAGCCATTGGGAATGACCGGAACTAAAAAAATCAGTGACATTTTAATTGACTTAAAAATATCTCGAGCACAAAAAGAACAAACCTATGTCTTGCTCTCTGAAGATAAGGTAGTTTGGCTCATTGGGCATCGTTTAGACGAACGTTTTAAGGTGACTGATGAGTCCATTAAATTGTTACGAATAAAGTGTTTTCGCTAAGTTTTTCAGCGTTACGATTTATATTAAATCATAAAGGTTCTCTTCGTGTGGCGAGCCTTTACGAATAAATATAACATTTATCTTAAATTCGCGCCTACACTATAATATCTGAACCATGCGAACATTTTTTCTCAGCATCTTACTGTTTATTTCGGCGACTATTTCTAATGCCCAAATTTTCAACCCGGTAAGCTGGAAAACGGAGGTTAAAGAACTAAATAACGGAACATTTGAGCTTCTAATGACCGCTTCAATTGAAGAAGGGTGGCATTTATATTCTCAATCACTTCCTAGTGACGATGGCCCGATAGCGACTGAGTTCACGATAAAGGAATCTTCGGATTATGAGTTGATTGGAAAAGTTTCAGAGCCAAAAGCAAAAACTGAGTTCGATCATCAGTTTGATATGGACTTGAGTTACTTTGAAAAGAAAGTAACCTTCACGCAGAAAATAAAGTCGCTGAATGCAAAAGGTTACAAAGCTGCAGCTGAGGTTTACTTCATGGTTTGTGACGCCGAAAAATGCTTGCCACCAGAATATGTCGATTTAGAGTTTAATATTCCTGCTAGTGCTATTGATAGCGAGACTTCTGAGGAAAAGGAAGTGACTGGAGAAGTATTGGGAAATAAAGAGCCTGAACAAGTAGTTGGTGGAGCAGACGATGTTTCAGACGATTATTTGAATGCGACCAAATGGGAGTATTTTTCAACTAAAAATGAAGATGGTAGCTATGACTTTCACTTTAAGGGAACGATTGGCGAAGGCTGGCATTTATACTCTCAAAAGCAGAAGTCAGAAGAGGAGCAGGTAATGGCCACCAAGTTTTATTTAAATAAAGCGATGGAGCCGGATACAGAGACAAAAGAATCTGGTGAGTTGATTTCAAAGTTTGATCCCACTGCAGACTTAGACTTGAACTATTATGAAAATGAAGTCGAGTTTGTTCGAACAGTTTCTGACATAACAGGAGAAAAATATTCGATAGAATACGAGTTTATTGTTTGTAATGCTTCCATGTGTTTGCCTCCAGAATTAATTGAAGTCGAATTTGACTTGACAACTGGCAAAGGAATGAACGTTTTGCAAATGGAAAATGTGGAAGCTAATCTAGACGTGTCAACGATTATTCCTCATTTGCCAAACGTAGATTTAGAGAACCCCAAAGGTGAGTGTGTAGATAAAAAAGATGATGACAATGATGTGAGCAATGCATGGATTGTGTTTCTTATGGGATTCGGTGGAGGATTAATTGCTTTATTAACGCCATGTGTATTTCCAATGATTCCTTTAACGGTAAGTTTTTTTACGAAAGGTGACGGTGGTGGAAAGGGGCTGGGAAAAGCAGTATTGTACGGCTTTTTTATCTTTTTAATTTATGCTATTTTAAGTGTTCCTTTTCATTTTAGTGCCGATCCAGCGCTACTAAGCGAAATTGCAACAAGTGTAATTCTCAATATAATTTTCTTTTTGGTATTTGTCATATTTGCTATATCCTTCTTTGGTTACTTTGAAATAACACTACCAAGTTCATTAACCAACAAAGCAGACTCAGCTTCGCAAGTTGGCGGAACCTTGGGAATCTTTTTTATGGCATTAACCTTAGCGTTAGTTTCGTTTTCTTGTACTGGTCCAATATTAGGAAGTGTATTAGGTTCAGCATTAAAAAATGGACCTTGGCCCATTACAGCAGCTATGAGTGGCTTTGGTATTGCATTGGGACTTCCATTTGCAGTTTTTGCAGCTTTCCCAAGTATGATGAACAAGCTACCAAAGTCTGGCGGTTGGTTAAATGCAGTAAAGGTGGTTTTAGGGTTTATCGAGTTGGCTTTAGCATTAAAATTCTTCTCCAATGCAGACTTGGTAGAGCAGTGGAATGTGGTTCATAGAGAAACATTCTTCCTGATTTGGACACTCATCTTTGCAGGTTTAACGCTTTACTTATTTGGATTAATCAAATTTCCTCACGATTCACCAATAACCAAGTTGTCGCCTTTTAGAAAAGCGTTTGGCATAATGGTGCTGATTTTTACCATTTACATTGCGCCGGGGGTTATGAAGACGCCACCTTGGAATCATAATTTATTGAGTGGCTTCCCTCCGCCAACCTTTTACTCTTGGTACGAGAAAGAAACATTCCATGCCCCATTTGATAGTTTCGAAGAGGCTATGGCAGAAGCGAAGCGGGTAAATAAGCCCTTGTTAATTGATTTTACAGGATGGGCTTGTGTCAATTGCCGGAAAATGGAAGAGTCTGTTTGGACGGTGGAAAGTATTAAGGAGAAGTTAGAGAATGATTTCGTTTTAGTTTCACTGTATGTGGATGATAAAGTAAAATTGCCAGAAGAGCAACAAGGTGTTTTTGAATACATGGCTGGTGGAGAAAAGAAGAAAAAGAAGATCAAGACCATTGGAAACAAATGGGCGACTTTTCAAACGCAAGTATTTAATAACAACTCTCAGCCATACTATGTGATGCTAAGCCCTGATGGATACCTTCTAGGTAACCCCGTAGGTTACACGCCAAGTGTGGAGGAATACTCTGACTTTTTAGATTGCGGAATAGAGGCAGCGAAGTAGAAGGGAGTGCAATCCTGATTATCTAATCTTCGATACGTTCCAATGCTTGGAACACTCAGTCTAACACTCTAGAGCGAATGTGGAACAAAATGACCGTTAGCGCGGACTTGTAGTCCGTGAAAATTTTCAGAAAGCAACATTTCGCAATTGAAGAAGAAGAGGCAAACGACCCTTTTTATCGACCAAACCTCCGCAGTGGTTTGTAACCCGGCGGGATGTTATCGAAATTCAATGTAGCAAAGAGTTTACTTTATTTCGGCAGCGATTACTATAAATTTTTATTAGTGAGTTTTTTTAGTAATTGTAATTGTGTTGTATAGTTTAATTTTAAGTAACCGCAGGGTTGCAAACCCCGCGGAGCAAATTTTCTTGACTTCTTATGTTTTAATGCTTGGAACACTCTGCCTGACAATCTAGAGGAAGCATCCAATGAAATGCATTGGAACAATCTGTCTGACACTCTAGAGCGAATGTGCAACAAAATGCCTGAAACAGGAAATAAAAAAGGCGATTCAAGTATTCGCTTAAATCGCCCTTCTTTTATCAATGTTCTTCGTTTAACTTTCTAATAAGTCAAATCGGTCCAAGTTCATAACTTTTACCCAGGCCGCAACAAAATCATTTACCATTTTTTCTTTGGCATCGTTACTTGCATAAACTTCAGTGAGCGCTCTTAACTCTGAATTAGATCCAAAAATTAAATCTGCTCGTGTTGCTGTCCATTTAATTTTGTCAGAGCTTCTGTCCTTCCCAACAAACTCCATTTTCTTGTCAGAAGTAGCTTCCCAATAAGTGCTCATGTCTAACAAATTCACAAAAAAGTCATTGGTTAAAGCACCTTCATTAGAAGTGAAAATACCGTGCTTAGAATCATCGTAATTGGCGCCCAGTGCTCTCATTCCCCCAACTAACACCGTCATTTCTGGAGCAGTTAAGCTGAGCAGTTGAGCTTTGTCGATTAACAACTCCTCGGTTGTTAAAGTGTAATCAGTTTTTTGATAGTTTCTGAAACCATCTGCCATTGGTTCTAATAAACTAATGCTCTCAGCATCTGTTTGCTCTTGGCTAGCATCCATTCTTCCTGGAGTAAAAGCTACCTCTGTCGGGAACCCAGCTTTCTTAGTAGCTTCCTCAACTGCTGCAGAACCTCCCAATACAATTAAATCGGCCATGGAAACTTTTTTGCTACCACCTTTTGCGTTAAAGGCTTCTTGAATTTCTTCGTATTTCGCCAACACCTTTTTTAGTTGTTCCGGATTGTTACTTTCCCAATTTACCTGAGGCTCTAGCCGTATTCTAGCGCCATTTGCTCCACCACGACGATCAGATTGTCTGTAGGTTGAAGCAGAAGCCCAAGCCGTTTCAATCAGTTCATTTGGGGTTAAACCTGAATTTAGAATTTCAGCTTTTAAATTGGTAATGTCGCTTGCCGATATCAGTTCATGATCAACTGCCGGGATTGGATCTTGCCAAACGTATTCTTCTTTTGGAACTTCTGGTCCAATGTATGTTGAGCTAGGACCCATGTCTCTGTGCGTTAGTTTAAACCAAGCTCTAGCAAAAGCTTTGTCAAATTCAGCTGGGTTGTCTAAAAATCTTCTTGAAATTTTCTCGTATTCAGGATCAAATCTCAACGATAAATCAGTTGTTAACATGGTAGGTTTGTGTTTTTTGTCCTTATCGAAAGCATCCGGGAAAATAGGGTCTGCATTACTCGCTACCCACTGATGTGCACCTGCAGGACTTTTAGTTAATTCCCACTCGTTACCAAAAAGACTCGTAAAAAATCCAATGCTCCATTGGGTAGGAGTAGAAGTCCATATTACTTCAGGGCCTGAGGTAATCGCATCTGGTCCTTTACCTGACTTGTAATCACTTTTCCATCCAAATCCTTGCGCTTCGATGTCGGCAGCTTCAGGACTTTTTCCCATGTGGTCTGTACTTGCAGCCCCGTGTGTTTTACCCACCGTGTGGCCACCTGCTATTAAAGCAACTGTTTCTTCGTCATTCATTCCCATGCGTCCAAAAGTCTCTCGGATGTCATGCGCAGCTAAAACTGGATCAGGATTTCCATTCGGCCCTTCAGGATTAACGTAAATTAGTCCCATCTGCACTGCTGCTAGAGGGGTCTCTAGTTCTCTATCCTCAGAGTACCTTTTATCGTCAGCTAAGAATTTTGACTCTGCACCCCAATACACATTACTTGCTGGCTCCCAAACATCACTTCTACCGCCAGAAAATCCAACAGTCTCTAAACCCATGGTTTCATAGGCCACGTTGCCGGTTAAAATCATTAGATCAGCCCACGAAATTTTCTTACCATACTTCTGTTTGATTGGCCATAGTAGTCTTCGTGCTTTGTCTAAGTTGGCATTATCTGGCCAGCTATTTAAAGGCGCAAATCTTTGCTGACCTTCTCTAGATCCACCTCGACCATCACCGGTTCTGTAGGTTCCTGCACTGTGCCAAGCCATTCGAATGAAGAATGGTGCGTAGTTTCCATAATCTGCAGGCCACCATTCTTGAGACTCCGTCATAACCTTGGCTAAGTCCTCTTTTAACGCTTTGTAATCTAAACTAGCAAACTCTGCACGGTAGTCAAACGCTTCTCCCATCGGATTCGATAGGCCAGAGTTCTGATGCAGTACATCTAAATTTAGCTGATTTGGCCACCAGTCTTTGTTGGTATTTCCTTCACTTTTAATCACCTGTCCAGATGATTTCATTTTGTCAAATCCGAAAGGACAGCCTCCTTCTTTTTCTTTATTCTCTGCCGTCTCGGTATTGTTAGAATTGCATGCGGCTAACGAAAGCGTTATCGCAATTGCACTTAATAGTTTTTTCATGATTTATATTTTGTTAATTGCGTATGACCGTAAATTTAATTTTTTTTATTATGATACAGAAGTCTCACAAGTCTTATAAAGCCTTGTTCTGACGGCATAAAACGATTGTTTTTCAAACAACAGTTTTCTTTAATGCTCTAACCAAAACTTCGCTTTTAAACTCCTAAGTCTATATATTAAAAGAATGCGTTAAGCGTGTTTAAATGTACGAAATTGATGCTTTATGGCAGTGATTCGGCAGTAAATTGGCAGTAACTTTTTATTACCAACAGCGCTATGCTATTGGTAACAAGTATATTAAATAAAAATAGCTCTTTTCTACGCTTTAAAACAGTTCTTTTTCAGACAGTTATATAACCACTGTCTATCTTCCCACACCTCTAAACAAATCATCACTCTTTACTACTGACAATGCCTTTCTAACATTAATTATAAGATGTTTCTATGGTGACTTAAAGGTTTTATTTTATGTTATTTGGATTAGAAACTAACCCCCTTGAGATAGGGCCGTTTCAAGCCTTTATAATTAAGGTACGCTTGTTCTTCTTCTGAAAAGCGCCTACGTCTGACAGAATCCCTTTTATCGTTATCTATGGTCACCTTCTTTATCTTAAATAGTTTGTCAAGTTTATAATTTGGGGTGAGTATCCTTGGGTATAACTCTCTTACTCTTTTGATAAGCAACTTTTTTATTTGTTCAACCCCATCTTCAGTAGATAGAATACAATCGTGTATTGGAAGAGCAAATAAATCGTTAGGGAGAGACCTGTATACATTCACAAATATACTTGCCTCTATACTCTGTCCTAGGTGACTTACCTTCTTATAACCCTTCTCAGTCTTTATCAAGTTTATCCAACTCATAAACTTGGGAAATAATCTACCTAACTCTTTGTTAAAGATATTATCATTCACTTCTGCGTTTAATGTTACAAGGATTATCTTTTTTGCATCATTTCGCTCATAGTTACCAAACACCCTAGAGTTGTCCTGTACATATTGATAAATATTCCCCTCTAGTAAAAGGGTCAGCATCAGTCTAGATTCCTTGTTTAAAGATTTTAAATCCCCTCCATCCCAATTATTGTCAAGGTAGGCTAGAAAAAGAATTGATAGCTGAGCAGAAGTCATATCAACTTCATAAATATCCTCGTCTTGCTTTATAACCATAAGCTGTCGTAAAGTTTTTGGAATAGAAGCCCCTGTATAGTACACTCTGCCTAACTTTGCAATAGATGGGCTATAATTCATTTGAAATGAAAAGCAGTCCTCAACAGTTTTAGTATGCTCAAGTTTCCGTAGGTCATCATAATAAACTTTATATCGGACCTCCTTGAACTTATTAGAAACTGGAATAGTTACTTTCCCAAACTCATCGCTGTTAATGGCCACATAATCAAAAGTATTTTCTACTAAATAGATATAGTCTTCATCTAAAAATTTTACCTTAAGTAGGTTGTTATATAACTTTTTAAATAGCGGGTTATTTGATGCTGCTACAGATTCTTTTTTAATAGATAACCTTAATTTCTTCTGAAATAAATTTGACCTTACTTCTTCATCTACAAACCCTTTAATAATTGACTTCCTAGATAACCCATAAGACATTGAGAAATTTCCTGATGAATATTTGCCATTAATGACAATGTAATTTGTGTCTTCTAAAAGCTCAAGAATGTCTTTATAATAAGCATTACCTAAATAATGTTTGAGGGTATCTGAGCTTATGTTTTGAAACAAAAACATAGCCTTGTCATCTTCTACTTTTTCTCTAAATACTAGATTAATTATCTTACTTATTACCCAGTTACATTTATCAATTAGTAATAGTTTGTCACTACCTCTCTTCTTAGATTGGTAGTAATTAGATTTCTCTATCTCTTCTCTTAATCCTCTTATTGTTTTTAACTCCATAGAAACTTGAACACATATGATATAAGACCAAGCATAACAATCAACAATGCTATGGTATTAGTTGTTATGTAATTTACGATTATTCAATCAACAATAATGACGACGTTGATTACTTTTAATAATCCATATGT